>Ga0310810_10000098_pt1 | contig 90747 bp, 78 predicted proteins | sample NCmetagenome_FD_207641 | JGI IMG/M metagenome (GOLD analysis project Ga0310810, IMG submission 207641) | Soil microbial communities from experimental microcosm in Duke University, North Carolina, United States - NC | ecosystem: Engineered > Artificial ecosystem > Soil microcosm > Unclassified ... | reverse complement strand
GCTTCGGCTTCAAACTGATTTTGATCGAGCCAGGATGTGTGGCGGAACGCGTAAGCGCAATCAAAGCCGCAATCTATTAACGCAAAGCCGGACTTGTCCCGCGAGTGCTGATGGCTCGCCCAGCAGGCGCAGTGCGCTTCAAAGCATCGCTTAACTCGTCGGGTTTGAAACCGAAAGGACCGGGTTTGCTCTTGTAGGCGATGTGGCCGGTGTTATCGATCAGGTAAATTCGGTCAGGCCAGCCGGTATAGGCCTTCTCAGCCGTGTTGTCGAAACCGTCAATCAAGGCGGGAAATCTAATTCCCAACTTGCGCACGCACGCGCCGGCCACGTACTCGCGTTCTTCAAAAGTTTTCGGGCTGGCGAAGACGACCTTGTCTTCAATGTTGCTTTTCATTTGCCAGACATCGCTGGGATGCGCTTCCAGAATGTACACGGCATAAAATTGCACGCGATCTTTGTAGTCATCGTAGAGCTTGTTAAGGGCGGGAACCTCCCGCCGGAAGGGCGGTCAGGTGTAGCTGCCGAACACCAGCACAACCGGTTGCTGTGCGGTAAGAGTCGCGAGTTGAACGGCGCCGGTTTTGTCTTGTCTTGATAGAGAGAAGTCCGGAGCCGGATCGCCGACCTTCAGTGCGCCGGCCCGCGCCTTCATCCACAGCGCTTCAAATGGAAACGCGAGGAACACGACTGGCGCCGGCAGTTTCGACATCACGCGCCCGAACTCTTCTGGTGGCTGGCGCATTGCCCAATAGATAAATGTCAACGCCGCCAGGTAGAACACTAGGAAAATGACAACCCCAACCTTGAACCATTTCTTGCGCAGAATGTTAACGAATTGCGACATTGCCGCCCAGAATAGCACGTATTTGCTGTTCAGCTAACGGCAGCCCGCCGCCACAGCCAACCAGCTCTGCACATTTCTCATCGAAAGCCGGCGAAGGAGTAGCTCGTTTCGTACACTTATGCTTGCCAGGCTTACATCAATTGCCGTTGTCGCCGCACTGATGGCTTTTCTTAGTGGGTGCCAGGGTGTGGTCACTGGTTCAGGGAACCCTAACCCTCCTCCACCCCCCAACACTCCTCTTGACCTGAGCGTAATCCTGGCCGGCCTTCAAGGCGGATCCGTTACGAGTACTCCCAATGGAATCGATTGCGGAAGCACATGCAACGCCAGCTTCAACATCGGCACCACCGTGACGTTGACAGCAAATCCACCAAGTGGCGGGCAGTTCAGCGGCTGGAGCGGCGCCTGCTCCGGTACGGATACGACGTGTACGGTGTCTGAGGGCGGCAGTCAAACCGTCACCGCCACTTTCACTGGATCGTTACAGTCGATCAATCACATCGTCTTCATGGTCCAGGAGAACCGCAGCCTGGATCATTATTTCGGAGCGTTACAGGCGTACCGGGCCGCGAACAATTATCCGGGTACTTTTGATGGCCTGCCCCAGTTCAACAATCCGGCTGGCCCAGTGCCGACCAATCCGGGATGCGATCCGGCATTTCCATTTCAACAATCGCCAGCCCCTTTCAACGATTGCGTTACGGTTTTGAACGGGGCCATCGACCCTGCGGCGCCATTGATTCAGTCATTCAAGTTGCAGAGCCAGTGCGTGGAAAATCCCAGCCCGTCGTGGAACGAATCGCATGTGGCGTGGAACGTGGCAGACCCGCTCTCCATGACCGCCACGATGGACGGTTTCGTACATGCGGCCGCGCACGATGTGCGCAACCTGCAATATGTGCCGGGCGCCAATCCTCCGGAAAGCGATGTAAATGGCATGCGAGTGATGGGCTATTACGATCAAGATGTCTTGCCCTACTACTATTTCATGGCGTCGAATTTCGGTACCTCTGATCGCTGGTTTTCACCGGTGATGACGCGCACCCAGCCCAATCGTGAATTTCTGATGGCAGCGACTTCGTTGGGACATGTCTATCCGCCGCTAGGCGCGAGCGAAGACACTGGCGGATCGATGCAGTTCACGAACAAGACAATTTTTCAGGCCTTGGAAGAAGCCGGAAAATCGTGGAAAATTTACGTCACAGACTCACAGTTCGGCTCTCTTCCATCGCATACCGAACTGGGGATGTACACCTTTGCGAACAGTCACACTGACCACTTTGTCCCAGCGAGCAAGTTTCTTGATGACGTAAAAAATGGCAATCTGCCGGCGGTTGCAGAAATCGATCCCGGCTTTGCCAGCGGCACCGATGAACATGCCGGTCAGGATGATTCCAACCCGGGCGCAAAGATCCAGTCAGGAGCAAATTATGTGGCCAGCCTCATCAATGCGCTCATGCAGAGCCCGTCCTGGAAGGATACTGTTTTTATTTTGACCTTTGACGAGGGCGGTGGCTTTTTCGATCATGTGCCTCCGCAGCCCACGGTCAGCCCTGACGGAATCAAGCCAGTAGATCTGAATCCGGGTACGAACGGTAATGGGGATATCTGCAGCGACCCGACTAAGCAGGGCATAACCTGCGATTTTGTCTTTACCGGATTTCGAGTACCGATAATCGTGATCTCGCCATTCAGCAAGAAAAGTTACGTTTCGCACACGGTCGCCGACCATACTGCGATTCTGAAATTTATCGAGACTCGCTTTAACATCTCAAGCCTGACCGCGCGTGATGCGGCGCAGATCGATATGACGGAGTTCTTCGATTTCACGGCACCCTGGATGACGCCGCCAAGCAATATTCCCAGCCAGCCCACCAACGCTCCTTGTTACATGGATCATTTACCCTAGGGGCCGATTTTCTTGTCCGAGGGGCCTTGTGTTGAAGCGCTCTGAAGTTGAGTAAGCTGGGTGCTTTGTCTGACAAGAATGGCCGACCCACAGAGAATTTACTTCTCTGTTCCCAGCTCCTGCACGATGCTATTTACAAAGCCCTTGGCATCTCCGAAGAGCATCAGGGTCTTGTCGTCGTAGTAGAGCGGATTGTCGATTCCGGCAAAGCCCGGGCTCATCCCGCGCTTGATGACCATGGCGGCGCGGGCTTTATCCACATCAAGGATCGGCATGCCGTAGATGGGACTGGAAGGATCGTTGCGTGCGGCAGGATTGGTGACATCGTTGGCTCCGATCACCAGGGCGACATCGGTTTGCGGGAAGTCTCCATTGATCTCTTCCATGTCGATCAGCCGGTCGTACGGGATGTCTGCTTCCGCGAGCAGGACGTTCATGTGCCCGGGCATGCGCCCGGCTACCGGATGAATGGCAAAGCGAACATCGACGCCACGGCGGGTAAGCGCGTCGTAAAGCTCACGAACTTTGTGCTGCGCTTGAGCTACCGCCATCCCGTAGCCGGGAACAACCACCACCTTGTTCGCGGCTGAAAGAATGGCAGCGGACTCTTCGGGCGTCGCGGTACGAACGGGTTTTGCTTCCTGCGCTCCTGCGGCCACCTGTTGCACCTGTCCGAATGCGCCGAACAGCACGTTGGCAAAAGACCGGTTCATGGCCTTAGACATAATCACGGAAAGAATCAGGCCGGATGATCCATCCAGCGCGCCGGCGATGATCAGCAGCTTGCTTCCGAGAACAAATCCCATGGCTGCTGCCGAGAGTCCGGCGTAAGAATTCAGCAGCGAGATCACGGTTGGCATGTCCGCGCCGCCGATCGGGATAACCAGCAGCACGCCGAAGATGAGCGCGAGCCCGAGCATCACCGGAAAGAGTTCACGCGCGCCCGGATTCAGCACCAGGTATACCGCCACCGCTACTGCGATCCCCATCAGGAGGAAGTTGACTAGGTTCTGGCCTTTGTAGATTAAAGGCCGCTGCGGCAGCACTTCTTCCAGCTTGCCGGCGGCCATCAGGCTGCCGGTGAAGGTCAGGCCCCCGAGAATCACTTCGAACGAGAGCACGCCCATCATGAAGCGCGGCACGTCAGGCGAGCGCAGGTAATATTCAGCGGTACCGACCAGCGTTACGCAGAGAGCGCCGAAGGCGTGGCTGAGAGCGGTCCGCTGCGGAACCGCGGTCATCTGGACGAGTCCCAGCGGAATGCCAATACCCGAACCCAGCACCAGGCCGATGATGATCCACTTGAAATCGACGATCCCGTGATGCAGCAGCGTGCCACAAATGGCGAGCAGCATGCCAACTTCGCCCGCCCAAACGCCGTAACGCGCAGTTGCAGGCGAGCTCATGAACTTCAGCGACAGGATGAACAGCACACTGGCGACGAGGTAAATGATTTCGATGACAGTCTGATTGCCGGCGAAGTCGATCATGCAGGAGTGATCATGGTTTGGCTGGACGGCTGGATTTGAACATCTTCAACATGCGGTCAGTGATCAGAAATCCGCCTACGATATTGCTGGTGGCAGCAACAATGGCGATAAAACCGAGAATGAAGGCGAGCCGGCTTTTGTGCTCGCCCACGAGAATGATCGCGCCCAGTACGGCGATGGCATCCAGCGCGTTGGTCAGCGACATGAGCGGCGTATGCAAAAGCGGCGATACGCGCCGGATCACTTCCAGCCCGATGAAGGCCGCCAGCATGAAAATGAAGAGTGCGTCGATCAGATCCAGTTGCATATTTATTTGCCCACCATCGCCGGCGCAGGCAGCTGAAAAAAATCGCGCACACGGTCGTTTACTATTTCGCCATCATGAGTAACCAGCGTCTCGCGGATGATTTCGTCATTCAAGTTGAGCTGCAGCTTGCCGTCCTTGACCAGGTGCAGAAGGAACGCGGTTACATTGCGCGCGTACATCTGGCTGGCATGATATGGAACACCGCTGGCCAGGTTAATGGCGCCGATGACGGTTACTCCGTGCTCGACCACGGTTTCGCCGGTTCGCGTGAGTTCACAGTTTCCGCCACGCTCGGAGGCCAAATCGAAGATGACCGAACCGGGCGCCATTTTCAAAACCATCTCCCTGGTAATCAGGACAGGTGATTTCTTTCCGGGAATGACCGCGGCGGTGATGACCACATCGCTTTCGGCGACTACCCGCCCCAGCAACTCGCGTTGCCGGTCATAAAAGCTTTCGTCCTGTGCCCGAGCGTAACCGCGCGCATCTTGAGCGTCTTTGGCTTCGATTGGCAACTCGACAAAGCGCCCACCAAGGCTCTGAACCTGCTCTTTGGCGGCAGGGCGCATGTCATACGCTGAGGTGACGGCTCCCAACCGCCGAGCGGTGGCAATCGCCTGCAGGCCTGCAACTCCCGCGCCGATCACGAACACGCGAGCGGGAGTGATCGTTCCTGCGGCAGTGGTCAACATAGGGAAGATTCTGGGCAAGCGGTCGGCCGCGATCAGCACCGCTTTGTAACCGCAGATGGTGCCCATGGATGAAAGCGCGTCCATGCTCTGGGCGCGGGTGGTGCGGGGCACGAGTTCCACAGAGAAAGAGGTAACGCCGGTAGCGGCCATTTCCTGCAGCACTTCTGCCGAGCCAAGCGGGCGCAGGAAGCCGATGAGCGTCTGACCACGGCGCATAAGCGCAAGATCAGCTTTGCCGGTGACATCATTCGAGCCATAGCAGAGTACCTGCAGGATGAAGTCGGCGCTGGCAAAAACCTGGGCACGCTCGGAGATAATTTTTGCGCCCTTCTCGGCATAAACCTTGTCAGGGTAGCCGGCCTGCAGCCCAGCGCCGGTCTCGATGATGACTTCAAAGTCGGCTTTGGTCAGGTTCGGGACGACCATGGGGACGAGCGCGACCCGCCGCTCTCCCGGGTAAGACTCGCGCGGAACGCCTACGATCACCGGCCCAAGGTCCTTTCGACTGCCATTCATTCATTGTAGCAAGTGGATTTTCCACGTTGCTCATTGCGAGCGCCGAGGCGGCTCTGAGCGAAAACAAATCTTAAAACCCAGTGTGTGCGGATGAACTACTTCAGTTCGATAACCGCGAGCCCCTTTGCAGGCAACGTCAGAGTGAGCGCTCCATTCTGAATCTTCGCCGGCTCCGGCCCTCCCAACTCGGAAGCATCCTGCAGGTCTTTGATCTGCGCCGTAGTCGGATATCGAGGCGAACCCATTTTTTCGTAGAGCGGATGAACATCTCCGTGGTCACGATCGACCCGCGAGATCGCAGCGCGCTTGGCTTTTATATTTTTCAATTGCAAAGTGACAGTTTTAGGCGTGCCCGCGTCTTCCGGCGCGCTGTAATTCCAGACTGCCAGGATGTACGTCCCGTCTTTTCTCCGGGTGAGCAGAGCGGAGTCGGAATCAAGCGGAATACGTTCTTCTCCCAAGTGGTGCAGCAATTTGAAAATGTTGAATGACGGCTTGAGTATATTGTCCGCCGCGATCAGCCCGAAGCCGCCGTAAAACGGTGTCTTCACCACGCCCTGTTCTTCAAACACATCAGAGAAAGACCAGTACGACATTACTTCGGCGAGGCCATCGCATTGTCGCAGAGTGTCTGCCATCCAGGGACCCATGTAGGCGGAGTCGGTGACCGCAGGCTCATTGAAGTAGCTGGCGTTGAACTCACTCCAGATCAGCGGCAGATCGGGCATGGATGAGGCCTTGATCTGGTCGTGGACTTTCTTCACCGCGCGACAGACCATCTGGTTGCGAGGAATGGTTTCGTGTATGCCGAAAACGTCTTCGGCTTTGTCGTTTCCGTACACGTGCGAAGAAAGGAAATCGACCGGGACGTGCTGGTCCGCGCAGTGCTTAATGAAGACATCGGCCCAGGCTGCCTGGGCGGTGGTCGGCCCGCCTACACGCAGCTTTTGACTTACAGCCTTCAGAGCCCGTGCCGTGTGATCATAAAGGTCCCAGTAGGTTGCCTGTTTCGGATCGCCGCCCCAGAAGTCGATATTTGGTTCGTTCCATACTTCGAAGTACCAGTGGTTGACTTCTTCAATCCCATAGCGTTCGATGAGATGCCTGGTGAATTGCGTGATCAGGTCCTCCCACTTGTTCCAATCTTTTGGAGGCGAAACATTGGGTTGGTACCAGAACGCCTGAATAATTTCTTTCGCGGCCAATTTGCGCGGCATAAAACTCAACTCGACAAACGGGCGCACGCCATTGGCCAGCATCCCGTCGTAAATCTGGTCGACGTAAGAGAAGTTGTAAACAGCAGTTCCCTGCTTGTCTTCGTCGTACACTCCGACTTCGTCATGGAAGATGGCGTGAAATCGGATGTATTTAAAATCGGTGATCTGCTTCACGCTGCGCAGATCCTGCCGGTAGTTGTCGCGCAAGCTGAGGATGGCTCGTCCAGATCCAAACATCTGCTCCCAGAAATGCGGGAAAGGGTGGGCAGGCGCAGAGCCGTCAACCACGATGGTTGCGTCCTGGGCAAAGAGCGAAATGGGGGCGAGAAGAAGAAGGGTTGTGGCGAGGCGCAACCACCAGGAATTTTTGGTCATGTGTTTTACGCTGAACAAAATCGATTTTACCGCGTCACCCGCTGTTCACAAGATGGGGGAATCCGCGCAAACACTTCCGTAAAGTCATGCGCTGCTCGCATTATCTTCCAGCGCGCCACGCTATGTCTGATCTGCTCGATCGGCGGCACTGTGTCCGCCACAAAGTGCAGTCCCCTGCCTACGCCAGCTTTGACGGGGTCACTGGCGGAATGGTTCTGGACCTCAGTGAACAAGGCATGGCCATGCTGACCGAGCCGCCACTCGATGCCGGAAAGCGACTGCGGCTTAATCTGAGCCTCACCGGAGTGAACCCTCAGATTGAGACCACAGGTTACGTGGCATGGGCCGATGCGCTTGGCCGCGCCGGAGTGCGCTTCTCGGAATTGCCGGCTGAGGCGCGGCGCCGGCTGGATGAATGGCTCGAAAAGAACGATGGCGCTCCTAGCCGGAAAGCCCCTACGGTCACCGTAAACGGCGGGTCGCTGATTGCATTTGGCCCGACGGCGCAAACCAGTCTCTCAGAAACGCGGGTCATAACTTTGGAAGCGCATTCGGGATCGGCGGTGCGGAGTTCCACCACCGCGCAATATGAATTCAACTCTCTGGGCACCGACCTGAACGCGGCACTGCGGCTGATCAGCGAGCGAGCGCGGTCACTGACGCGGGGTAGCGGCGCGGCTATTGCCCTTCTGCACAATGGCTCCATGATCTGCCGAGCGAGCGTGGGCAGCTGCGCTCCGGCGCTCGGAAGCCGGGTGGATTCGGCAAAGGGATTTTCCGGCGAGTGCGTGCGGAGCGCAAAATCCATGCGCTGCGATGACACGGAAAACGACCAACGGGTTGAGATCGAAAGCTGCCGGCGGCTTGCAGTACGATCGATTCTGGCCGCCCCGGTACAGTATGAGCGGTCTGTGATCGGACTGCTGGAGATCTTCTCGACTGTTCCTTTCGCGTTTGATGAAGGTGATGTTGCAGTGGCGGAACGCCTGGCGCAAACTGTACTGCTGGCACTCAGCCAGATGACGGAGCTTCCTCGAGGCTAGTTGCGCGTTAAGCGAACTGCTTCACTCTGCCTGGCTTCAATCGACGATGCCATGCAATCAGCAGCGCCGAACCAATGATGATCAACCCCAGACAAAGTCCAGTCCAGATGCCGAGTGCGCCCCAGTGCAACTGAAAGCAGAGAACGTATCCGAGCGGCAGCCCGATGAACCAGTACGCAACTAGATTGGCGAGCATGGGGGTATGAGTGTCGCCGGTGCCGCGCAGAGCGCCGGTCGCGACTGTTTGCAGGCCATCGAACAGTTGGAATGCGGCGGCAATCAGCAGCAGAGTTGCGCCGACGGTGATGACCTGAGGGTCGGGAGAGAATAGGCGAGCGATCATTCGTGAGAAGGTGACGAATACCAGGCCTGAACAGAACATGAAGCCGCAGCCCAGGGCAATGGCGGACCAACCGGCGCGGCGGGCTCCCACAGGATCCTTGCGACCAAGATTCTGACCGACCCGTACCGCAGCGGCGGAACTGATGCCAAGCGGGACCATGAAAGTCAGCGCAGCGCAGTTCAGGGCGATCTCATGGCCGGAGAGCGGCACGGGGCCGAGTTTTGCGATTAGCGCAGTGGCGCCGGAAAAGGCGCCGATTTCGCAGGCTATCTGCGCCGCTGCCGGCGCGCCAAGTCTCAGCAACGACCACATGCGTTGGGCATCGACTCGGAGGGCGAGCATCCAGTGCGGGATGTCGCGTTTCGATTCCACGTAGAGCACAGTGATCAGCAAAACCAGCGCCATATAGACACGCGCGATGCAGGTAGACCAGCCTGAGCCGGTTATGCCCATCGGCCTTAATCCCAGATGGCCGTAGATGAGCACCCAGTCGCCGACAGCGTTCACCGCGTTGGCCGAAATCAAGGCAAACATTACCGGATGCACCACGTTTACTGCCTGCAGATAGCGACGCAGCGCAAAGTAACTGACAAGAGGGAGCGTGCCCCAGTTGAGTGCAAAAAGAAATGGACGCATAGGCTCGACCAGTTCAGGACTGACACCGAAGCGATGCATGAGCGCCGGCCAGAACGAGACGGCGATCATGAGAATGGGCGTGAGCAACAGCGCCATGACCAGGCCGTTGACAAGTGTGTGGCGCGCATCTTCAATGTCCTCGCGGCCAAAAGCGTGGGAGACGAAGGTATCCATGCCGAGCAGCAGCCCGCTGCCGAAGATCGCAATGCTGTGATATAGGCTTTGGCCAAGCCCGGTGGCCCCGATGGCGATAGCGCTCTCGGGCAAGCGTCCGACCATGATGGTGTCCACGATGCCCATGCTCATCCATCCGACCTCGGCAATCACTAGAGGCAGCGCCAGCCGCAGGGTGGAGCGGAACTCATCGCGTAACCAAGGCATTGGCCGGGTCTGATGATGGGTGGACATGAGTGCTAAGAACCATTCTAATGTCCGCCAAGATGACCTCTGGAGAAGCCGCAATCTTTCCAATTGGGAATTTGATTTATAGCTTCAGGATATTAGTCCAGCGATTTGCGGAGATAGCGAGCGCTCAATTCGGGCTTTTGAATCCAGCCCTGTGGAACATAGAATGAAAGGCCCTTCGAGGTGATGTTTGCCGTTTAACGGTCCGGCGCTCTTACTGGCCGCCATCATCGCGGTGCTCTCTCCATTGGTGGCGGAGTTGCCGATTGGTTTACGGCTTCCGATGATCGTGGTGGAAGTTGCCTTAGGAATTGTGATCGGGCCGCACATGCTGGCATGGGCGTCGCCTGACGGCGTTCTGAGCGTACTCGGAATTCTGGGCCTGATCTTTCTGTTCTTCCTGGCAGGAATGGAGTTGAATTTCGCTGCGTTGCGGGGACGGCCGCTCACGCTGGCGGTGTGGGGCTGGTTGTTATCAGTTGCGATTGCGTTCTGTCTTGCAGAGGCCCTGTATTTAATGGGAGTAATTCGTACTCCGCTGCTGGTAGGGGTGGCAACAACCACAACCGGAATGGGGGCCTTGCTTCCGATACTGCGCGATTCGGGCGAACTGAATACCCGATTCGGAAGATACGTAATTGCCGCGGGCGCGGTAGGTGAGTTCGGTCCGGTAGCTCTGCTTTCGTTGCTCTTGACGCGAGAGCACACGCACTGGCTCCAGACTGCGCTGATGATCTTTTTCGTTGCGCTGGCTGCCCTGGCAGTGGTGGCCGCGCTGCACACCAAGACGCCCAGGGTAGTGGCGTTCCTGGCGGCGACTATGAATTCAAGCAGTCAGCTGCCGGTGCGCATTTCTATTCTGATTCTCGCGCTTCTGATCTGCGTAGCGGAAAAATTTGGGCTGGACATGATTCTGGGCGCGTTTACTGCCGGAATGATTGTGTCGCTGGGCAGCGGGGGGCAGCAAGAGCAAAGGCTGCATCACCGATTAGAGGCGATCGGCTACGGGTTCCTGATTCCGATGTTCTTCGTGACCAGTGGCATGCACTTCGACGTCGGTGCATTGGCCAGCAGTCCAAAGGCGTTGCTGCGAGTGCCGGCATTCTTGCTTTTATTGTTTGTTGCCAGGTCCGCGCCCACTATTTTTTATCGCTATGAACTCCAGAAGGCCGACCGTATTCCCTTCGCCTTCTATTCGGCCACTTCCCTGCCATTGATCATTGCCATCGCCGAGCTCGGGGTGCAAACCGGCCGAATGGAGTCTGATAATGCCACCGCCCTGGTGGGCGCAGGAATGTTGTCACTGCTGGTCTTTCCTATCATTGCAATGATCGCCCGCCGCAGCTCCCGGAAGTCCCCGACGCAGGCCTCCACGCGGGCGGCCGAGGCGGGCTAGGAGCGATTGATCAGGATTCTCAGGTATTTCCGCAAGGCCCAACCGAAAAGACAGGCGAACGGTAGTTGTCTGTCCCAGGGGTTTCAAGCACCTCAGACCAATGATTACAAAGCGATAAACGCGGTATGCTGATTGCATCGCCAGTTTGCGTGTGTTAGCTTCGACAGGCGGAAGAGGGTTACGTTGCAGGCGAAGATTCCTGCCGGGCTGGATCACAAGGAGTCGGAAATCTATCGCCGGCTTGATCCGGCACGGCTTCCAAAACACATCGCAATCATTATGGACGGCAATGGGCGCTGGGCACGGCGCCGGCATCTGCCGAGAATTGCCGGCCACCGCGCCGGAGTGGAAGCGGTGCGCTCGACGGTTCAGACCGCCGCGCGGGTGGGTATTTCGGCGCTGACGCTTTATGCGTTCTCGGAAGAAAACTGGAAGAAGCGTCCGAAGACCGAAGTAAGTTTCCTGATGGATCTGCTGGGCCGCTACCTGAAAAGAGAAGTCCCCACCCTCAACCAGAACGACATTCGCATCGAGTACATCGGCCGGCAACACGAATTGCCGCTCGCAGTGCAGGAAAAGATGCGGTGGGCGCGCGAGGCTACGGCGAAGAACACAGGAATGGTATTGACGCTGGCGCTCAATTACAGCGCGCGCACGGAACTGGTGGATGCGTTCAAATCCATGGTGCACGCGGCGGCGCGTAACGGCGGGGTTGAGCATGTGCAGATCAGCGAACAGGCGATTTCGAATCATCTTTACACCAGAAGTCTGCCGGACCCTGACCTGGTGATCAGGACCTCGGGTGAAATGCGGCTGAGCAATTTCCTGTTGTGGCAGCTGGCATATGCGGAGATTTATGTTACGACCACGTTGTGGCCGGAGTTTCGCGGAACGCACCTGCTCGAAGCGATCGCGGAGTATCAGAAGCGGGAGCGAAGATATGGCGGGCTGATGGAGTCGGCAAACCATTCGCGAGGCTAGCTGAATCCGGACGGCGCGACTTCAGTGCTGCCAAAATTTTGGCGAGATGATGCGCCCGCGTAAAGCGCCTAAGTAACACGACTGAAGCTGTGCCGTTTCCACGAAGTCGGCTGGGAAAGCATCATTAAACATTTTGAACTTCCTCAAACGAGTTCTGACCGCAGTCGTTCTTATCCCAATCGTTCTACTTCTCATTTTGCGGGCACCCATACCGGCGCTTGCGCCGCTCGCTGGGCTGGTGGCTCTGCTTGCATCACACGAGCTTCTTAAAATCAGCGAAGGCTATGGCATCCGGCCGGCGCTGTGGCCCACTTACATCTTCATTGGAGTTTTCTTTCTGCTGCTGGCAGTGTTTGCCGGGCAGGGAGGTTTACTTTCGACAATTGTGTTCTCAGCGAGTTCCGCGTTTGCAGCATGCCTGGCGAGCTTTGTATTTCTTACCATCGTGATGGCGCGCGAGGACATGACGCGGGCATTTCCCGCTGCACTCGTAGCAGTGTTCGCGTTCTGCTACATCGCCCTGCCGATGGCGTTTCTGGTGCAATTGCGCGAGCAGTATTCAGGCGCATTTCTCCTGCTGTATCTGCTGTTAATTGTCTGGGCGGGAGATATTTTTGCGTACTTTGTGGGACGATCGCTCGGCAGCCATCCGATGTCGCCGCGCGTCAGTCCGAAGAAGACCTGGGAAGGCGCGACCGCGTCGCTGATTGCAAGCGTTGGGATTGGAGTAACTCTCTTCAACTACGCGCTTCCCATCAGTTCAGCACTCCTGAACGTGCATCTCATAGAGAGAAAAGATGGCCTGTTTTCGCTTCAGCCCGAGTCACGATGGGAGATTGTCCTGCTATCGGCGGTACTCAACGTCGCGGCCCAATTGGGAGATCTGGTCGAATCGCTGATCAAACGGGGCGCGGGTGTAAAGGACTCGGGAACGATTCTGCCCGGGCACGGGGGCATGCTTGACAGAGTTGATGCACTCCTCTTTGCCGCGCCAGTGCTGTGGTACTATGCGGCTTGGCGAGTGATGCAGTAGGAGTTCCCTCCCCGTAAGCGACTGCACGCCGGTAAGGTCAACCAGCAATTCGCGCCACGCGCCCCCGCAAGCAATGAAAAAAATCGCCATTCTCGGTTCTACCGGCTCAATTGGGCAAAGCACCTTGCGTGTGGTCGAAAGTTATCCGGATCGTTTTGAAGTTGTCGCGCTCGCCGCCGGCAAAAATCTGGAGAGCGTTGTTGAGCAGGCAAAGCGCTGGACTCCGCGACTGATTTCTGTCGCAGATGGCCGCCATGCTGAAGCATTGCGGGCCGGATTAAAGAAGGTGGGAGTTGAGGACGTCGAGATTACATGTGGAGCGCCGGGCACGGTGCAGGTAGCGACACATCCCTATGCGGATTTTGTAGTGAGCGCTATCGTTGGCGTTGCCGGGCTCGAGGCAACTTACGAGGCGGTCAAAGCCGGGAAAACAGTGGGCCTGGCAAACAAAGAGTGCCTGGTGGCGGCGGGCGAACTGATCACGGCAGAGGCAAGAAAACAGGGCAAGCCGCTGCTTCCTATCGATAGTGAACACAATGCGGTGCATCAGTGTCTGCGCGGTGGAAAAATGCATGAAGTCGAGTGCATCTGGCTTACCGCGTCGGGTGGGCCGTTCCTTGGCACTCCGGCTAGAGATTTTGCGCAGATCACGGTAGAGCAGGCGCTTAACCATCCCACCTGGAAGATGGGGCAACGGATTACTATTGATTCTGCAACCCTGATGAACAAGGGCTTTGAGGTGATAGAGGCTTGCCGTTTGTTCAACTTACCGCCGGATCAGGTGAAGGTTATGGTACATCCGCAATCCACAATCCACTCAATGGTAGAGTTTGTGGATGGCAGCATACTTGCTCAATTTTCGGTGACCGACATGCGGTTGCCGATCCTGTATGCGCTGACTTATCCCGAGCGGATTGCTTCGGATATGCGCTTCCCGGTCATGAACTTACGGCACCTCGAATTTCAACCACCGGACGTGGAAAAATTCCCTTGTTTGCGGTTGGCGTACGAGGCCGCCGAAGCAGGCGGCGCAAAGACGGTAGCGCTGAACGCAGCGGATGAAGTTGCGGTGGCAGCTTTTCTCGAAGGTTCTATTGGATTTACCGACATCCCCCAAGTGATCGAAGCAGTGCTCGGTGAAACTGAAACCGGGAAAATGGAATCTATTAAACAGGTGTTGGAATCCGATTCCGAGGCACGCCGACTGGCGCGTGAGCGGGTGATTCGAATCGGGGGCGCAACCCGCCCAGTGCCAGCCTTGAGAGGGGATTAAGGAAAAATGGCAGGATTTTTTGCGGCAATCATTTCGGTCGGCGTAATTCTGGGATTCATGATCCTGATTCATGAATTTGGGCACTATGCTGCGGCCAAGCTGTTGGGAGTGCGCGTTGAGCAGTTTGCCATTGGCTTCGGCAAGCGGTTGTTCGGGTTCAGGCGCGGCGAGACTGACTATCGGATCAATGCCTTACCGCTCGGCGGTTACGTCAAGATGAGCGGCGAGAATCCCATGGATACCAGGACCGATGATCCTGCCGAATTTCTGAATCATCCGCGCTGGCATCGTTTTCTGATCGCTATTGCTGGTCCCGCCATGAACATTTTGCTGGCAGTGGGACTGCTGACCGGCGTGTACATGGTGCACTATGAAATCCCCGTGTTCCTGGACAAGCCCGCCGTAATTTCGTGGGTAAAGGCAGATTCGCCTGCAGCGAAGGCCGGCTTGGAAAGCGGCGACCGTATCACGCGCATCGATGGGGTACAGGATCCGACTTGGGAACAGGTGTACCAGAAGGTGATGCTCAGCGCCAACCAACCGCTGGATATCACCGTACAGCGCGGCGGAAGTTCGTTTGAAAAGCAGGTTGTGCCGGTACCGGTCACTGTGAATGAGGTCGGCTCGGCGGGATGGTACGCGAATGAGTCAGTGGTCGTCGGCAATCTGGAAAAAAACATGCCGGCGGCGAAATCGGGAATTCAGGAAGGCGACAAAGTAATCGCGATGGATGGCAAAGCGCTGCCTTCGATTGACACCATGATCGAGCGGCTGCAGGAAACCAAAGACAAGCCGGTGACGCTTTCCGTAGATCGTAGCGGAAAGCAAATGGAATTTACGGTGCAGCCAGTGCTGGCCGATGCCGGGGCTGAAAGCCCGGCCGCGAAGAGGTACAGGATCGGATTCCAGAATGCTCCTGAAACGAAAGTGAGCAGACTCTCTCTCTCAGAAGCTTTCAACCGCTCGCTCGATGAAAACAAAAAAGGATCGGTGATGATCCTGCAGCTCGTGAAGAAGATGGTGGAGCGCAAAGTTTCGATGCGCACCATCTCCGGACCGATCGGAATTGCCCAGCAGGCCGGCGAAGCGGCCCAGGAAAAGGGCTGGATTCCGCTGCTGGCACTGACTTCGGCGATCAGCTTGAACCTGGGAATTTTCAACCTGCTACCCATTCCGATTCTGGATGGCGGAGTGATCATGCTGCTGTTCGTTGAGAGCCTCATGCGACGGGATATCAGCATGCCCATCAAAGAGCGGATTTATCAGGCAGCGTTCGTGTTTCTGGTTCTATTCGCGGTAATGGTGATCTACAACGATCTGGTGAAGACTCTTCCAGGGGTGATGCAGAGGCTGCCATAAAACTGCGGCTTGCATCCGTGCTGATGGCAACGCTTTAGGTCCCTTGCGCGCCCGCTCCCGCGTGCGTGTTCGGGATAACATCCTGGCGCTTGCTGCGCGAGTTGGCGATAACGATCGTGCTAAACTAAACATTCCGGATGGCTAATATTCAGAGGCGCAAGACTGTCACCTGCCGTATCGGTGAGGTGCGGGTAGGGTCGGATGCACCGCTTGTAGTGCAATCGATGACCAACACCGATACCGCGGATATTCCTTCAACGGTGCAGCAATCAGCGGCGCTGGCGCGTGCCGGATCAGAACTGGTCCGGGTGACCGTGAACAATGAGGAAGCGGCGGCAGCGGTTCCGCACATTGTGGAACAGCTCGATAAGCAGGGCGTGCCAGTACCCATCGTTGGCGATTTCCATTACAACGGCCATATTCTGCTGAAAAAATATCCGGAGTGCGCGCGCGCCCTAGCTAAGTACCGCATTAATCCAGGTAACGTAAGCGTCGGACGGAAAGATGATTCAAATTTCCGTACCATGATAGAGGTTGCGGTCGAGAACCAGAAGCCGGTGCGGATTGGTGTGAACTGGGGATCACTCGATCAGGCCTTGCTCACGCGAATGATGGATGAGAATTCACGGCTTACCGAACCGAAAGATGCCCGCGAGGTCACCATGGAAGCCATGGTGGTGAGCGCGCTGAACTCGGCCAAACTGGCCGAACAGTACGGGCTGCGGCCGGACCAGATTATTCTGAGCGCCAAGGTAAGCGGGGTGCAGGATCTGATCGATGTTTATAGATCGCTGGCGGTGCGGTGCGACTATCCGCTGCACCTCGGACTGACCGAAGCAGGCATGGGCGCCAAAGGTATTGTGGCGTCGAGCGCGGCATTAGGGGTTCTGTTGCAGGAAGGCATTGGTGATACCATTCGAGTTTCGCTGACTCCGGCGCCGGGTGGTGACAGGACCGAAGAAGTCCGGGTAGCGCAGCAGATCCTGCAGTCGCTGGGCATTCGCAGCTTCACGCCTCAGGTTACAGCCTGCCCGGGCTGTGGACGAACCACCAGCACCTTTTTTCAGGAGATGGCGGAACAGATTCAGTCATACTTACGCGACCAGATGCCGGTCTGGAAAGGGCACTATAGCGGTGTCGAAGAGATGAAAGTCGCGGTTATGGGCTGCGTGGTGAACGGGCCTGGCGAATCTAAGCACGCCAATCTCGGTATTTCGCTTCCCGGAACTTTTGAAGAACCTAAGGCTCCCGTTTATGTAGACGGACGGCTATTTACCACGCTCAAAGGCGATCGCATCGTCGCTGAGTTCATCCAGTTACTGGATCAATATGTTGAGTCGCACTACGCGGCAAAAGAACTGGTAAAAGCGTAATACCCCCTCTCTCCAGAAATTGGTTGCGGCTTCCAGAAAATCCAGAGTAGAATCCGCTTCGGCCACTTCCCCTGGTACCTGGCCGTAGCCGGGCCCGCAGTCGTGGCCTGTACCGCTGGGGTGTGCAATGTCGTATGTCCGCCTGATGGCACGAGCCCTTGCCTTCGTGCTTGTAATTCCCTTCTTTAGTCCTCGGGCCAAGGCTGTGGATTGGCCGCCCATTGCTGCGGAAGAACTAGCCCTTAAAGACCTGGCCGAAAAGCCCGGAGCGCCAGCCTTCATTCTGGATCGCCAGGAAGTTGCGGACGACACTAACAACTTCCATTCCACCTACCAGCGAATCAAGATTTTCAATGAAGAGGGACGTAAGTACGCCAATGTGGAGTTGCCTTACGACCGTGGCGGGTTCGCCATGACGGATATCAGCGGCCGTACGGTGCATGCAGACGGCCAGATCATTCCGTTTCAAGGCAAGCCGTTCGACAAAGTTGTGCTGCGAGGCAAGGGCATCAAAATCCACGTCAAAGCGTTTACGTTGCCCGACGTCCAGCCCGGAAGCATTATCGAATTTCGTTACAGCCTGAGATATGGCGACCACAGTCTAGTGGCTCCAGAGTGGATCATCCAGGACGAGCTTTACCAGAAAAAGGCCAGTTTCAAGTTCATCCCTTTTCAGGGCGGGGGCAGTGTCTACGTGCAATTGGCGCACGGTCAGATTGCGAACCAGGTTTCGTGGACAACCTTTTTGCCTTCGCAATACAAGCCGCAGGAACACACTCTTCCCCGTCAGGGATACAGCCACAAGCAGATTGGCTATTGGATAGACCTCAACGTCAACGATATTCCTGCGTTCATCAGGGAGCCTTTCATGCCTCCCCCGGAAGTCCTCGAGTGGCGGGTACAGTTCTACTACGTGGTCAGCAGCAATCAGGCTGAGTACTGGAAAGACCAGGGCAAGTTCTGGAACAAGGATGTGGAAAGTTACTTAGGAAAGAAAAAAGGTCTCAGCGAGGCAGTAGCAAGCACGGTCGCGCCCAGCGACACGGCAGAGCAGAAGATCCACAAAATTTATGACTTTGTCACCAGCTTGGAAAACACCAGCTACGTGCCGTCGCGTCCGGAACAGGAAAAGAAGGTGCTCGGAATCAAAGAAGATCAGGGGGTAGAAGATATCCTGCGCCAGCGGTCAGGCGACCATGATGACCTGAACCGGTTGTTTGTGGCCATGGTTAGAGCAGCGGGAATGCCGGCTTGGATGATGATAGTTCCTAACCGTGAATACAAGATATTCGTCCCTGAGCTTCTCAGTCTGAACCAATTCAACGCTGAGATTGCCATGGTAAAGCTCGACGGGAAAGAAGTTTTCCTCGACCCCGGCACAAAATTCTGCCCATTCGGGATCACGGACTGGCGCTATTCGGCGATCAAGGGAATACGGCAAGCGGAAGGAAAGGGCACAGAGATCGTGGAAACTCCTGCGTCCAACTACAACCAGGCGATGATCACCCGCTTTGCGCGACTCAAGATTGGCGCTGATGGCCGGGCAGAAGGTGGGCTGGGAGTTTCGTATTACGGATTGGAGGCGATGGAACGGCGCCGGGAGGGCGGCAGAACGGACGACGAAGGACGGAAGAAGCTGTTAGAGGACGAGGTAAAGACCTGGCTGCCTTCCGACAGCGAGGTTAGCCTGAGCAAGTTGCCCGAATGGGACAAGACAAGCGAGAGCTTGTCGGCGCAGTTTCAGATCAAGACTCCGATGATGATCGGAGCGGGAAAGCGGCTGCTGCTTCCGCTGCATCCCTTTGAATTCAACTCGCGGGCTCGATTTGCGGCATCGCAGAGAACCAATCCAATCTACTTCTACTATCCTTCTCGCGAAATCGATGAAATCCACTTGATCCTGCCACCCGGGCTCGAAGTCGAGAACCTGCCTACTGACGATGCACAGAAACTCACATATGCGATCTACAAGAGTGAGCAGAAGGCCGAAGGCCCGAACGGCATACTTGCCAAGCGCGACCTGATTATGGGCGGACTGGCATTTCCGCAGAGCATGTACGCGGAAGTCAAAAGCTTCTACGACAAAGTAAAAGCCGGTGACGATCAGCAGGCAATTCTAAAGGCTGCGAGCCATGCGGAAGGCAATTAGCAGATCAGGCTTCGCTCTCATCCTGGCCGCTTCTCTGGCGCAGGGCAGCGTCCCGGACTGGGTGCGGCAAGCGGCCGGCCAGAAAATTTCTATTCAAGATCCCGAAATCAAGGCAATCGTCCTGCTTGATGAGACGCGCTACACCGTAGAAGCCAATGATGACCTGATCGAACACTATCGCCGGGTCGTGAGGATTCTCCGGAAGGAGGGGCGCGACGAAGGGCATCTGGTGGTGTGGGCAGGGCATAACGGAAAGTTTTCTTCGATTCATGCATGGAGCATCGATAAAGCGGGGCGGGAATACGAGCTTAAAGACAAAGATTTTCAGGAAAGAAATCCATATTCATACGAACTTTACGACGATGTGCGTTTGAGAATGGCGCAAGCCCCGGCCGCGGATCCGGGATCAATCATTGCTTTCGAATATGAGGTTCGGCGCAAGCCGTGGTTGCGGGAAATACACTGGTTCTTCCAGGAAAACAACCCTGTAGTTGAGGCGCGTCTCATCCTGGGAATGCCATCCGGATGGGAACACAAGGAATTCTGGGCAGGCGCCTATTCTGCAAAGGCCGTGCAAGTGGGTAGTGAATGGCAATGGACGATCAACGATGTGCCAGCCATCAAGCCTGAGCCGCGAATGCCGGCAATCGAGTCGTTATCAGGACGAATGAACCTGTCTTACTTCGGGCCAGAACGCAGCACTGTAAGTCTGGGCTCCTGGCATGCCCTTGGTGCCTGGTATTCAGACCTGACAGTCGAACGCCGCAATCCGACTCCAGAGATCTCGCAGAAGGCAAAGGAGCTTACCAAGGGGCTGGTGGATTTCGACGCCAAGGTCAGAACCTTGACCACGTTTCTACAAAGCGAAATCCGGTACGTGGCCATCGAGATTGGAATCGGAGGTTACCAGCCACATTCGGCAGCTGACACTTTTCGCGCCCGCTACGGCGATTGCAAAGATAAAGTGACATTACTCAGCAGCCTGCTGCACGAAGTCGGCGTGGCTTCCGACTATGTTCTCATCGATACGGAGCGCGGCACCGTCAATCCTGACATGCCTTCCGCGCAATTCAATCACGCCATTCTGGCGATTGAGCTGCCAGCGGAGGTTAAAGACGGCATTTATCACAGCGTGGTCCGACTGCAATCAGGAAAGCGCTACCTGATATTTGATCCAACGGACGAATACACTCCGGTCGGGGACCTGCGTTCGGACCTGCAGGACAATTATGCGCTGCTGGTCACTGATCACGGGGGCGAGTTGATCCACACGCCCTTGCAACTGCCGGAGAACAATGCGCTATTGAGGGAAGGACACTTCATCCTGAATGCAGACGGCTCGCTTACCGGCGAAGTGACGGAACGGCGCACTGGCGAGCATGCTCAGCTGGAACGATACGCCTTCAACGGCAGCGACCAGCAACAACGGCTCCAGAGGATTGAAAAGCAGTTGGGCGTTTCATTGCAGGGCTTCAGCTTGCAGAGCACCGATATCCGTCAACTGAATGACCGCGACAAGGAACTGGTGCTCGACTACAGGTTCGCAGTTCCAAACTACGCACAAACCAGAGGGCCTTTGACCCTGATACGTCCGCGCGTGCTGGGAGAGAAAGGTTTCGCAGTGGACCAGAAACCGAGGAAATACCCCATTGAATTACATGGCACTTCGCGCGAAAGTGATGTCTATGAGATTGAGTTGCCCGCCGGCTACAAGGTGGACGATCTTCCTGAGCCATTGAAACTGGATATGGGATTCGCCAGCTATCAGAGCAAGACCGAAGTGAACGGCAGGCGGCTGCGCTACTCGCGCGAGTACGTGGTGCGCGAGTTACACGTCATTCCAGAAAAATTGCAGGACCTGCGCCGATTTGAAAGCCTGATCGGCGGCGATGAACTGGCCGCCGCAGTGCTCGTCAAGGCACCTTCAAACTAACAACTCTAGTTAACGGTAAGCGTGATTTCCTGTGTTCTGGCTGCTCCCGAGGTGGCGGTCACGGTAATGCTGTAAGTTCCCGCCGGCGTTCCCGTGGTAGTGCTGCGGCTCGAACTTGAACCACAGGCAGCCTGGAAGATCAGCAACGAAAACAAACCAGCCGCAAATACACCAATGGCAGCCCTGCGGTATTTTCTCCGTCCAACACCTGCTCCGATCATTGCGAGGCCAGAGAGTGGGAGCCACGCGACGTAAATCGGTCCTTTCGGGCGAAAGAGGCTGGCTGGCGTGGTAACGCGGGCGGTGGTGTTGATAACCAGCTGACGGCTCTGCGCTCCACTGCTCAAATTAGGGATAGACGAGCCCTGTGGAAAGCTTTGGGTGGCTCCGGTAGGCAAGCCGGAACTGGCCGAGAGTGAAACCGAATTGGAGAATCCTGACCCGGTGGGCGTAACGGTTACGGTGTACGTGGCCGGCTGCCCGGCGGTAACTGTGGCGGTCGGCGGATCAACTTTGATGTTGAAATCGTTCACCGTCACATTTGTGCTGGCTGATTTGGTGAAATTAGAGCCAGTCACGGAAACGGTCCCGCTGTTGATCAAAGTCACTGGCGAAGTATTGGGGGTTGTGGGCGGCGTAGGCGTCAACGGGACAGTAACTTTGGCAGTCTGACCAGGGGCAAGGGTGCCCAGATTGCATTGAGCGCTGCCGTTCACAGCTGTGCTGCAGCTCCCCGGACTTGCAGTTAAGGTTCCTGCAGTTACGGGAATGCTTGATCCGGCTACGTTGTCAGTAAAAATAACTCCGCCGGTCAATTCCCCGTTGTTGGTAACGGTGTAGGTGTAGGTGACCGCGTTGCCCATGCCGGCGGGGTTGGGTGTGGCGGTGACGGTTAGATCCAGATTCAGTGTAGGTCCGAAGCGGGTGATGAAGTCATCGCTGAGTCCTCTCAAGCTCGTGCCAGACGGAATCGGCGTGCTCTGTGTCGGGAAGTCGCTGGAAAATGTCTCGCCGACGAGGTAAGTGTTCCCTTGAGTGTCCACTTTTACGCTGGTTGCGGCGTCGTTGTTCGTCCCGCCCAAATACGTTCCCTCATGTCCGGCAGCAGTTGGCGAGGTTGCAGTTGTATCGATACGGGACATAAACGCATCGGTCGCGCCGGCAAAGCCGGTCGGGCTGCCAGGATGCGGGAAATCATCTGAGGCAGTCACTCCCACAATCCTTGCCGCCTGAGTTGATGATTCCGCCGCGATTGCAAGTCCTGAATCGCTGGCGCCCCCCCCTAAGTAGGAGAAATAATTGATGGGATAGGCGGTCTTTCCAGACGGAATCGAAGAGCCTATTTTTACAATGTAGGCGTCTGTAAAGCTGGTCGATCCAGAACAGGTTGCGGTATTACTAGGCTGATTCAAACATTTCTGGAAAGGCGTCACGCCCGAAGGCAGGGTGATATCAGCTGAAGCAGTCGATCCCGTAAGGTATGCCTGACCGGAACTATCGACTGCCACCGCGTTGCCGAGGTCGTCTTTGGTGCCGCCAAAGTACGTCAAATAAATTTCCTGGGCGGAGCCGACATTGGTAGGCGTGAACTTCGCCACCCAGGCGTCTTTCCCACCGGCAATGCTGCCCTGAGCCGCGTTCAGGACCGGCATGTTGGTAGAGTCGGTGGTTCCCGAAAGATAAACGCTGGGAGTTGTGGGATTGCTATCTACGGCAATTTGCCCACCCTGCACAAAAGCGTTAGCGCTTCCCCCGATGTAGGTGGAATAGACCAGACTAGAACCGCCGGTGAGCGTGGGATCGATTTTGCTGAGAAAGAATTGACCCACACCGGTGGCGGCAGGAGCGGGCTGAAATGCTCCGGGAGTTGTTGGGAAGTCGCCGGACGATGAGGTGGAAGTAGTAGTTCCGAAAACGTAGGCTTTGCCGGGAACGTCAAGTGCAACGCCGGTGGCAACATCGTTCCCGCTGCCGGAAAGATAGGTTGAATACTTCAGCGTGTGGCCTGTCGAGTCGAGTTCACTGACAAACACATGCTTGTTGGCGCTGGTCGGGCCGGACTGAAAGGCGGACTGCACCGGAAAATTCGTGGACGTTGTGGTACCGCCTACAACAACGTTTGAGCTGGTATCAACGGCCAGCCCGGCCGGGTAATCCACTCCATCGCCGCCGAGGTAAGTGGAGAAAACGATTGCGCCGCTGGAATCCAGTTTGGTAATGAATGCGTTGGCGGTGCCTTTAAGCGTTCCCTGAAAGGCTGCCGGGGGCGGGGTGGTTGCGGGTTGCGGAGTTATGGGGAAATCACTCGACTTGGTCGATCCACCGATGTACATGTTCAAGGCCGCATCGACAACAATCGATGGACAGCCCGGAATCGGCGTTCCGGGTGGGTTCACGATCGCGGAGCACGCTTCTTCATTCGTTCCTCCCAGGAAACTTGAGAAGGAAAGGACAGGATCGATCACAAGCTGCTGAGTGCGATCGTAAGGGCCAAGTTCAAATCCGACCTGATTTCCGGCAAGTAATACGAAACGGCTGGCGACCTCTTTTTTGGTGACGCCCATGCGCTGGTACGTCTTAGGCGCCTGGAGGGTGAATTCTCCCGCGGCTGTTTGGAACATAAGATCGCCGCTGGAGGTCAGCGTCACATGATTGGCGCCATAGAAGGTCAGGCGGATCTGCGAAGAGTCCGCCCCGGGCGCGACTTCGAAATCGTACTCGAGCTGCCCTTGAGTGCCGTAAAACGCGAGATCGACGCCGGGATCGATCGCGCTGTAACGCACGCGACCAAACTGCGAGATGCCGGTGTGCCATTTTGAAGGATCATTTCCCAGAAAGTAGTTGCTGTGGCCTTTCAGACGATCCGCGGGCAAGGCATGGGGGCGGGCGGCGGTGAACTGCATGCTGAACGCGGACGAATGGGTTGCGCCCGGAAAGACCACCGCGTTTTCGGTGAGGAAGAAGCTGCCGGACTTTCCACGGCCCACGAAGTTGACCGCAGGAGAGCTTTGACCAACGTTGGGCTCGAAGTAGAGAGGAATCTGAACAGGATGCGGCGTCTTGGACGACCGGAAGCCAGCTGGGTTTGAAACGTCGCTCTGTGAAACCAGTCCGTCGAGATTTCGACTGCTTCCGGCAAACAAGACGAGCGCTGCAAAGCCGGACAGGGCCAATAGCGCGACAAAACCTCGGGCACACCCCTTGTGCGCCCTTGAGGCGGGGCTACTCAATCTCACAAGCTCCTCCGATCAGTCTGGATCATCAAGCGGGAAGAAAACAGTAAGCCTGCTGCCTCTCACACTTTCGCCTTCGATCGTGAGTGCCCGTCGCTTACCTGAATTTTGGCGCGAAAAATAAGTAAATACTTAAACATCTGGCGGATACGGGTGTCAAGCAAGCGCCGGACCGCCGGGTTGCGAAAGTGAAATCCGCCTGAAAAGGTCTGATGCCGGCAGCCTATGGCAAAGATGCCGGATTGACGGCGCAGATCGATTTTTCGCACTGGCACGCAAATAACTGCATCGGCAAGGGCACCTCAGCAGGCACATTCTCTTAAAGTGAGCGGGATCAGGATAACTGGCGGACCGGCTTTGGCAAGAGTCTTGCAACGAGGGAACTCTGTCTCACCCTGCCCGAACCTCTCCAGGTCAGGCCTTAGCATGCATTTACAGAGTGAGTTCCTAATGGGCTTTTTGTCTTGCAAACAGCTCATTTATGGATAACTCTGAACGTAAAGATTGAGTTTTTGAGGAGCCGCAACCCCGTTTTGGTTGACAACCATGCTGGCGCAGACTGAAAAATCAAAGATGGAACCTGGCCAAGAGCGTCGAATGATGCGCAGATTTGATATGCGCCTGCCCGCTGCTATTCGTGTGCGCGAGCTCGGTCCTGATCCGTTCATGACCGAGACCCAGAACGTGAGCGCACGCGGCGTTTTCTTCTACCTCGACCGGCCAATCGCGGAAGGCAGCCACATTGAGGTCACAATGACCTTTCCGCCCCACATAACGCTCACTGATCCAGTGCGTGTTCGTTTTATCGCGCGGGTAGTTAGAGTCAGCCCGCCGCTGCCGGCGGCGCGGATCGGGGTGGCGGCAATAATCGAAGAATACGAGTTTCTGCGGACCTACCCAGATTCCACTTCAGTTTCTCAGTGAAGTTTCCCGGCCCAGATTGTTGATCTCCTTCCGCAATTTTTCATAGCGCAGGGCGAGGTTCGCCAGATATCCGATCAGGATCAGCCAGGCAGCGGCGTAAGCAATATACAAAAAGTTCATCGCGGGCTCCGCATTTCAAGCGATTCCAGACCTTCAGCCTCATCAAGCTGCTGCTGCAGAATTTCCAGGCGATAGCGCGACCAGAACATCAGCGCAGCCAGGCATAAGAAGGCGTACCAGTTCATAAGCAACACGTGCAACATGCGCGGATCGATTGATCCTCCGCCCCCAATTACCGGCTGGGGATGCTGGGTGCGGAACAGGCGTATGGAGAAATAGACCAGCGGAACATCGAGCGCCGCAAAAACTGCTACCGTTGCGGCAATCACCGGTGTCTGCCCACCCGTCGAGAAGCGGCGCAAGATCAGGTATGCGACATACATCAACCAAAGCACGAGGGTTGAGGTTAGCCGAATATCCCAGGTCCACCAGATGCCCCACACCGGACGGGCCCAGAGAGGTCCGGTTATGAGAACGATGGTGCAGAAGACCACGCCGACTTCGGCAGAGGTGACCGCGATGGCATCGACCGCTGGATTTCTGCGAACCAGGTAAACTACCGAAGCCACAAAGTTGATAGCAAAGAGCAGGAACGCGGTCCAGGCGGAGGGCACGTGGTAATAAAAAATCCGTTGCACGTCGCCCATAGTCTGCTCGGTGGGCGCCACTAACAATGCCAGATAAAGGGCGTAGCTGAGGAACGCGCCGGTCAATACAGCAAGGATGGGGAATATGCGCTTCATTCAGCGTTAAGAACCGTTTCAAACAAGAGCAAACACGCCACAGTAAATATTACGTCATAGGTGAGCAGCAGGACGACCCAAAAGCGAGCACTGTATTCGGCGGTCAGGATTGCGGTCGTGGCGCTTACCATTGCAATAATCGCGGGAATAGAGATTGGGAACAGAAGCAGCGGCAGCATGATCTCGCGGCTGCGGGTGCGGATCGAAACCGCGGCAAAGAATGTTCCGTTCACCACCAGGGCCCATGTGCCAAGCGCGGCCACAGGGAACAATTGCCAGGCCGGACCGACAGCACGAAGTTTGTAGAAGGCGATAAACAGGGGTGTGGTGAGGAGTTCGATTAGGGCAACAAATAAAAAATTGCCGATCACTTTCGCCAAAAACAGTGCATTCGAGGGAGCGGGCGAGATTCGATATGCGTCCAGTACCTGGTTGCGCACCTCGCGCGCCCAGGTCTGGTTCAGGGCGACCACGGATGAAAATAGAAAAGCGACCCAGATCAATCCGCCCGCAATCCGGCGTGACTCTTCGGCATTAGGATCGAACGAGAAGCTGAAAATCACGACCACCAGCAGCGCGAAGAACAACATAGAGTTAAGAGCGTCCTTCGACCGCCATTCCAGGCGAAAATCCTTGGCGAGTGTGGCTGTCGTGAGTCGCAGAACGCTCATTCGCGTTCCTCCGGCGTCACGATTCTTCCCCTCTCCATCCAGACTTGATCATTGGCTACTTCCGCAAGAAGATCGGACTGGTGCGTAATCACGAGCAGTGTTTTGCCGGAATCTCTCAGTTGACCAAGCAGTGAAGCAATTTCGCGAGCGGATCGAACGTCAACATTGGAAAAGGGCTCGTCGAGAAGAAGGATCTTAGGGTCGTGAATCAGGGCACGAGCAAGTGAAAGACGCTGACGCATCCCCTGAGAATACTGGCCAACCGGACGGCTCAGCGCGGGATCGAGACCAACCGTTTGAATCAAACTCGCGCACCTGTCTTCTTTTGAGATCCCGTATAGCGCGGCGAAGTAATGCAGGTTTTCCCGTGCGCTGAGCTCGTCGTACAACATCGACGGATGCGCCATGTAACCGATCTCGCGCGTGACCGTCCGCAGATCGCTTGTTCCCAGCATGGAAACTGTTCCACGGGTGGGCTGAGCCAGGCCGGCGAGAACCCGGAGCAGCGTGGTCTTGCCTGCTCCGTTCTCGCCCAGGATCGCATAAAGCTTGCCCGCGGAGAGGTCCAGGCTCACACCCCGCAGTGCAATGAAACGCCCAAACTGCTTAACCACATTGTTGAAAGTAATTATGGTGTGCGCCGGTGCGGCCACTTGTCAGTTAGACGGCTGAACCGAACCAGGTTGGATTTGGGTCATGCTTTTTCCCGGCTCGGTGGAAGGCGCACTGGTGCCGGGCGCGCCCGATTGCTGAGGCGCATACTTGGAAGCGCATTTAGCCTGGAGCTGCTTGGCGTGGAATACGCCATCACGTCCGAAGCTTCCATCGGCCAGCGCCTGCGAACCGTCTTTGAAAGTATCGGGCGGAGCTTCAGTGCCGTTATAAATCACCGACAAAGTCTGGTCGTTTTCGATCAGGACGAACTCGACACGCGTTCCAGAGCGTCTGATCGACCCGGACTGAACGTTGCCGGCTACGCGCAGATGTTTGCTGTATGCTCCGTCACCCAAGGAGTGCAACTCTTTGATAGTGACGTAATAACTTTTGCTCTCCTGCACGCCGGTGTAGGCGAGAAACGCCAAAGCGATCACGATCGTGCCAATAGCGCTGCCGAACTTGAGATATTTAGCGGAATCGACCGACATCTATTCGCCCCAACCTTCTTTGCTGACTCTATTCCCGCCAAGAGTGCAGGTCAAGCCTGCTTCAGGTCATGCCGGATACAATGAAAATTCTAGGGGGAATACGAGCAGAAAATGATTCATCCCTGGCACGACGTAACTCCCGGCGACAAGTTACCGGGGGAGTTCCAAGCTGTCATCGAGATTCCGTTTGGGTCCAGCGTTAAATACGAACTGGATAAAGTCAGCGGGCTGATCAAGCTCGATCGCGTATTGTATTCGGCGGTTTACTATCCTGCTAACTATGGATTCATTCCGCAAACCTTGGCCGAAGATGACGATCCGCTCGATGTTCTGGTGCTCTGCCAGGAGACGGTGGTGCCGCTTACGTTGATTCATGCGCGCGCGATTGGATTGATGACCATGATCGACTCCGGCAAGAAAGACCACAAGATCATCGCCGTGGCCACTCAGGACCCGGAGTTCAACAGCTACCGCGAAGCTCAGCAGATGCCGCCACATCGGCTGGTCATGCTGCGCCGATTCTTTCAGGACTACAAACTGCTGGAGGGAAAAGCGGTGGAAGTGGATGAGATTCGTCCTGCGGAGGAGGCTTTTCCGGTCATCGAGGACGCGCTGCGCAGATATAGCGAGCAGCGGCGAAAAGGGTTCATCATTGCGGATCATTGACCCAGGCCGATCTTACAGTTTGACCGGCAATTCATTTAAAAGCCGGGCGCGGGCGCCCGGCCTCCATTGATTACCAGACGCGACAGGCATTCTCCGCGACCATCGGCTGGCCAGCTTTGCACCCCCAGGCTTTCTGGAATTCGGGCATGTTTTGTACTACGCCGTTCACGCGATATTTCCCCGGAGAGTGCGGGTCGACGCTGACCAGCATGCGTGAAAATTCCGGGCGTCGCTTTTCGCACCACACCCTGCCGAATCCGAGAAAGAAGCGCTGCTCTGGCGTGTAGCCTTCGATTTTGCCGCCAACCGCCGGCTTCTCTTCGGCAAGCATGCTCTGCAATGCCATCAGGGCAATGCGCGCGCCGCCATTGTCTGCGGTGTTTTCGCCCAGCGTAAGCCGCCCGTTCAGTTTGAGGTCGTCCACCGCCACAAAATTCCCGTATTCTTTCGCTACACAACTCGCGCGCTGTTCGAATTCCTTTCCATCTTCGGCAGTCCACCAGTCACGCAAATTGCCTTGCGGGTCATATTTGCGGCCCTGGTCATCGAAGCCATGTGTCAGTTCGTGCCCAATCACCACGCCGATGCCGCCGAAATTAACTGCATCATCCATTTGCTTATCGAAGAAGGGGGGCTGCAGAATTCCGGCAGGAAAGACGATTTCATTGCGCGGCGGGCTGTAATAAGCATTCACCGTGGGTGGGGTCATGCCCCACTCATTTCGATCTACCGGCTTGCCAATCTTGGCAATCTGGCGATGCGCTTCGAACTCATTGCCTCGTAAAAAGTTCCCTAACAGGTCTCCGCGGACGACTTCGAGTTTGCTGTAGTCGCGCCACACGTCGGGGTATCCGATTTTATTGCGGATCGCCTCCAGCTTGACCTTGGCCTGCTTTTTCGTTTCTTCGGTCATCCAGGGCAGCGTCTTGATGTCCTGATCGAGCGATTTTTCGAGCGCATCCACCATCTTCAGCATGCGTTGCTTACCTTCCGCGCCGAAGGTCTTCTCGACATAGCGCTGGCCCAGAGCCTCACCCAGTTCATCGTCTGTGCCCGCTACGCAGCGCTTCCAGCGCGGCTTGAGCTCTGCCTGTCCGCTGAGCGTCTTGGTCATCTGAAAATTCGCGTCAACAAAAGGCTGTGAGAGCCAGGGCGCAGCACTGTCCATCAGATGCCAACTGACATAAGTTTTCAGCGCATCCACCGACTCAGTGTTGAGCAGATCGTTTACTTGCTTGAAAAACTCCGGGTTGGCTACGTTCAGCTCGGAAAAAGTCGGCGAGCCAATGCTGGTGAAATAACGATCCAGCAGAAAATTGGGGGCCATCGCCACCGCATCCTGTTTGGACATCTTGTGGTCGCGATTCTTGGGATCGCGGCGCTGGGTGCGGTCCATAGAGGCTTTCGCGAGTGCCGTCTCAATGCGCAGCACAGTTTGGGCAGCATCGGCTGATTCCTGCTGATTGTGCCCGGCCAGCGTGAATACCTGGGCTATGTATTCAGTCAGGTGCTTGCGGGCATCCGCCATTTTGGGGTCGTCTTTCAGGTAATAGTCACGATCAGGCAGCGATAGCCCGCCCTGGTCGATGTTGGCGATCACCATCCCCGCGTTGTGCAGGTCAGGCTGCGAATAAAAATTGAACAGCGGGTTTGGTCCCAGGACGTGAACACGCGCTATCTGGTCCATAAGGACAGCCTTGTCTTTCGCGGCGGCTATGTGATCCAGTTCGGGCTTCAAGGGATCAAGCCCTTTAGCATTGACAGTCTTCTCGTCCATGCAGGAAGCGTAGTAGTCGCCGATCTTTTGGTCGATAGCATTCCGGCCCGGAGCGTCAGCAGAAACTTTTTCCAGAATGTCCCGAAGCGCCGCCTGATTGCGCTCGTGCAATTCAGTAAACCCACCCCAGCGGGGCTGGTCCGGGGGTATCTCGGCGGTCTTAAGCCACGCCCCGCATGCATATTGAAAGAAATCCGCGCAGGGATCGGCAGACTTGTCGACCGTGTCGAGCGCCGGGGGAGACGATTGACCGGCAGAATAACAACCCAATGCGAGAACAGAGATCAGGATGCCCCAGTGAATGCGCATGGTCACCTCTATTGGAAACTGGCGATTTTAGGCCGGACCGGCTTAGACGGGCAAGCCGGTGGCGAGGTTAGCTGAATTCTGCGGCGTATAATCGAAAAATACTTATGACTCTAAGCAGAGAAGGCTCGAACGGCACTCATCCGCCCGCAAATCCGCGAGCGGGATGGCTTGCGAAACGTAAATCTGAGAACCGCGACGCCAATTTCTCGCAGATGCATTACGCGCGGCAGGGCGTAATCACGGAGGAAATGCACTATGTGGCGCAGCGTGAAAAGCTGGCTGCGGACCTGGTGCGCGATGAAGTGGCACGCGGGCGCATGATCATTCCCGCGAATGTTAACCATCCGGAACTCGAGCCCATGTGCATCGGCGTGGCGTCACTCTGCAAGATCAACGCCAATATCGGCAACTCTGCGGTGAGCTCGAATATTGAAGAAGAGCTGAAAAAGCTGCATACCTCCGTGCACTACGGCGCCGACACCGTAATGGATCTTTCTACGGGCGGCGATATTCATCAGATTCGCGAAGCGATCATCCGCCATTCGCCGGTGCCAATCGGGACAGTGCCGATCTATGAAGCTATCTCGCGCGTGAAACGGATCGAAGACCTCACCGCGGGAATCATGCTGGAAGTGATCGAAGAACAAGCCGAGCAGGGCGTGGACTACATGACCATTCACGCCGGGGTGCTGATCCAGTATCTGCCCATGATTTCGAAGCGCATTACCGGCATCGTGAGCCGAGGTGGGGCGATCCTGGCACAGTGGATGGCCCACCATCACCAGCAGAATTTTCTGTATGAGTGCTTCGACGATATCTGCAAAATTTTCGTGAAGCACGACGTCAGTTTCTCATTGGGCGATGGGCTGCGCCCCGGCTGCATCGCCGACGCCAGCGACGCGGCACAGTTTGCCGAACTGGCCACTCTGGGTGAACTCACCAAAAAAGCTTGGGAACACGATGTTCAGGTAATGATTGAAGGCCCAGGACACATTCCCCTCGACAAGATCAAAGAGCAGGTGGATAAGGAAAAAGAACTTTGCTATGAGGCGCCGTTCTACACATTGGGGCCGCTGGTAACTGACATCGCGCCCGGATACGACCACATTACGTCGGCCATTGGCGCGGCGATGATTGGGTGGCATGGCGCCGCTATGCTTTGCTACGTCACGCCTAAAGAGCACCTCGGACTACCTAACGAGAAAGATGTGAAAGACGGCATCATCGCTTACAAGATCGCTGCCCACGCCGCCGACGTCGCGCGCCGCCGTCCGGGAGCGCAGGACCGCGATGACGCATTGAGTTATGCCCGGTACAAGTTTGACTGGAAGAAACAGTTTGAGTTGTCGCTGGATCCGGAAACGGCAAGAGCAATGCACGATGAAACACTCCCCGACGACTACTACAAAGAAGCGGCTTTCTGTTCCATGTGTGGCCCTAAATTCTGCTCGATGAACTATTCTTCAAAGGTTGATGAGTACAACAAAGAAGTTCACGGACTGGATAAAAAAGACTACTCAGAGCTGGTTGAAAAGCTGGTCACGCTCAAATAGTTCTGGTCCTAGAACTCCTGTCATTCCGAATGCCTGCAGGCATTCGCGAAGTTCTAAGCCAGCCTCTGGCGGGAAAATCTTAAAGCGCAGAGAACGCAAAACACGGCCGCAGAGTGCCCAGAGCACACTTTTGACACTTGTTTTCCCGGCGTCTTCAGAATGACGCCAGCCCGGATTAGGCCGGTATGTGCATCTTCCATAAGAAATAGCTCAGCGCTTCGCGCAACACTGCCAGCACTCGCTGCCAGCTGGAATGCGGTCTAGAGTCGGGACGCGGAGCGAGAAATACCTGCACTCCCTCACTTCCCAGCATGCGCCGGATCCGGAACACGTGGTATTCATCACTCACAGCCAGGCAGGTCCGCATGTTGTTGGCGCGCATAATGGCGGCCACGCGGGTGGAAGATTCGGCAGTATCGGAGCCTCTGGTCTCGGCGATCAGGGCAGATTCCGGTACACCACGATGCATCAGGTAATCATGGCCTACCCCGCCCTCACTGAATTTCGGGTCTGCTCCTGCCCCGCCGGTAGTGATCACAACCGGCGACAGTCCTCTTAGAAATAGTTCGTACGCATGGTCGAGCCGGGCGCGATAAACCGGCGACGGGCGGCCGGAGTACTCGGCCGCTCCAAAAACTACGATGGCGTCGGCGCGCCGCAAATCCTGGTGTCCGGCTTCGCGAACAATCTTGATCGAGGTAGAGATCAAAAACCCGGCCAGCGCGGCCGTAACCAGAATCACGAGCCACAAGACCCAAAAGCCAAGCGGACGGCGGGCAACTGGCTTTGCGGTCATCCCCGGGCGAAAAACTCCGAGATTTCGTGGGACGGGATCGCGCCCTCACGGATGACGCGCCAGCGCGCGTCTTCGTCGGTAAGGTCCACAATGGTCGATGCAACGCTGCGGGGAGAAGTTCCGCCGTCGACGATGATTGCGATCCGATCTTCCAGTTGATCGCGTACCGCAAGCGCAGTGGTGCACTCGGTTTCGCCGCTCAGGTTGGCCGAGGTGGCGGTGATTGGAATCTGCGCCGCTTGAACGACCGCCAGCGGAATAGGCGCACTCGGAACCCTGAGCGCGACGTTGCCGGTGTTCGCTGTAACTTTGAGCGGCAGCCTCGAAGACGCCTTACAAATTATGGTCAGGGGGCCTGGCCAGAACCTGCGAGCCAGCACGTGAAATTCTTCCGGAAGCGGTTGCGTAAGTTCTTCCGCCTGATCGACACCTTCGATCAACAGCGACAGCGGTTTATGGCGAGAGCGGGACTTAATTTCGTACACACGATCGACTGCACGCAGATTAAACGGATCGGCAGCCAGCCCGTAGAAAGTATCGGTTGGCATACCCAGAACTTCGCCGGAGCGAATCTGGTCTGCGGCATAGCGAATCAGGGAGGTTTCGGGTCTTTCCGGATTGATTTTGACAATCTCGACTCGCACACTACCGTCCTTTGGTTGCTGGGGTTGTCATGTCTCTGAAACTGCGAAACTTAACACATCCAGGAGAATGGCCGCAAGGGAGCGGATTCAATCGGCGATCAAATTTTGAGCTACCATCGAGGAAGTGACAACCGCACTGAAAGGCGATTTCTCCCGGATGCGCCGAATTGAAGGCCGGCACAATGCGCTGGTCAAAGAATTGCGCCAGTCCTTCAGAAACTCAGAACCGAACGAAGACGGCTTCTGCTCAATTGAAGGTCTTCGCATTTTGGAGGAAGCGCTTCGCAGTGGCGTGCGGTTCAAAGCAGTATTCTTCAGCGAGTCCGCGCTGTCCAAGGCACAGCGCCTGCTTCCGCAGATCGGCTCACACACAGAAACCTTGTTGCTTCCAGACAAGTTGTTCGCGGCGGCTGTTCCTAGCGGCGCTCCTGAGGGAGTAGCTGCCTTGGCGAAGTGGAAGGCATTCACGATCGAAGATTTACTAACCCGAGCCAACACCGGCCCGCTTCTCGCCCTGGCAGGTGTGCAAGATCCCGGGAATGTGGGCACGATTTTGCGCTCGGCTGAGGCCTTCGGAGCAGCGGGAGTGATCGTCGGCGAAGGCACAGTGAGCGTAGTAAACCCTAAAGTGGTGCGCGCTTCTGCCGGATCAGTGTTTCGGGTGGCAGTGGTTCAAGCCAGGCTTGCAGACCTGATCACGAAACTGAAGGAGCACGGCACACGCCTTGTGGCAACGTCTTCACATAAAGGCAGCGCTCTGCCCGAGTCGAGCCTTGATTCTCGAATTGCTGTCTTTGTTGGCGGCGAAGGCGCCGGAATTTCGCGCGATCTGTTGGCCGAAATGGACGAGATCGTAGTGATTCCACATTCTGAGCGCGTGGAGTCTCTTAATGCCGGCGTCGCTGCCAGCATCGTCTTGTACGAAATAGCGAGACGGAAATGAGCCTGTTTGCAACGGTTCCGAACGCGCCGAACCCAGGCGACAAAACTCGCCCGCTCGCCGACCGCATGCGGCCGCGGACGCTCGAGGAGTTCGTTGGCCAGGAGCACCTCATCGCTCCCGGCAAACCGCTGCGCGCGCAAATCGAGCGCGACGACCTCGGCTCTTTGATTTTCTGGGGACCGCCGGGCACAGGAAAAACTACTCTCGCCAAGATCATCGCCAGTATGACCAAGGCCGAGTACATCGAGTTCTCGGCTGTGCTCGCCGGGATCAAAGAGATCAAAGCCGTAATGGCCGACGCCGAGCGTGCCCGCCAGTATGGAACGCGCACCATCGTCTTCATTGATGAAATTCATCGCTTCAACAAGGCCCAGCAGGATGCATTTTTGCCGCACGTAGAAAAAGGCAACATACGCCTGATCGGCGCGACTACGGAAAATCCCTCGTTTGAAATTATTTCGGCATTGTTATCGCGTTCGCGGGTCTACGTCTTGAAGCCGCTGAGTGAAGAGCAGGTCGTGCTGTTGTTGAAGCGAGCGCTTGCAGACAACGAACGAGGTCTCGGGGAGCTCGGCCTTATAGCGGCCGATGAAGTTCTGAGCAAAATCGCGGCCTATTCAAGCGGTGATGCCCGCAGCGCTTACAACGTGCTTGAGGTTGCTTCCGCGCTGGCACAGGCCGCGAAAACTCAGGAGATCACCGATGACATCGTTCATGATGCTCTGCAAAAACGCGTCCTGCTATACGACAAAGCCGGCGAAGAACACTACAACCTGATTTCCGCGCTCCACAAATCGGTTCGCAACAGCGACCCTGACGCTTCCCTTTACTGGCTGGGCCGAATGCTCGAAGCTGGAGAAGACCCGCTATACATTGCTCGCCGCGTGGTGCGAATGTCGGTGGAGGATATCGGGCTCGCTGATCCCAACGCGCTTGCGTTGTGCATGGCGGCGCGCGACGCGGTGGAATTCATCGGCATGCCGGAAGGAAATCTGGCGCTGGCGCAAGCCGTGGTCTACCTGGCGCTCGCCCCCAAGTCGAATGCGCTATATACGGCTTACGGTGAGGTGCAGATGGACGTCGAGCGGACCGCAGCCGAACCAGTGCCCCTGCATCTGCGCAATGCCCCAACCGGGTTGATGAAAGGGCTCGGCTATGGCCAGGGCTATAAATATGCGCACGACCTGGATTCAAAAGTAGCGGATATGCAGTGCCTGCCTGATAATCTGCGCGACCGTGTCTATTACCAGCCAACCGAACAGGGCGAGGAAAAGCGCATGCGGGAGCGGCTGGAAGAGCTCAAACGCCTGCGCATTGATCCCAAATCCACAGGCTAAGTATCAGAAAACCGAAGAAGAAAATGGAATCTTCCGCCCTTCTGGAGCATCCGATAATTGAGCCTGAAATGACCACCGAAGGAGCCATAGATGGCTACCGTGGCAAGTATATTTCATGCAGCACCGAGTTCCCGCCCGCTTTATACCGAGCAAGTTGAACATCTGCTTAAACTGCAGAAGTGGTCGCAGAAAATCTCCTCCATTCTTGATTTAGACCAGCTTATAGAACAGATCGCAACCGAAGTGGCCTGCTCGTTTGGCTGCGTGGAAGCCAATGTCTACCTGCATGAGAGCGCCGACTCATCGCTGGTGCTGGCCGGTGTGCATGGCTGCACTATGCACGGAAAGGGCCACCGGCTGAAGATCGGGCAAGACGGTATAGTGGGGCACGTGGCGTCCACGCGAAAATTGCACTACGCGCCCGACGTGCGGATCGATCCGTACTACATCGCCTGCGAGAACGACACGCTCTCTGAAGTGGCGATTCCACTGATGGTCGAAGATCAACTGATCGGAGTGTTTACGGCGTCGCGTTGCGAACTGGATGCCTTTACTCCCGAACACCTGAGGCTGTTGCAGGGGCTGTGTAACCACGTATCGGTGGCAGTGCACAATGCGCGCAGGTTTCAGCATGAACGGCAGGCTCTACAGAAGATCAACGGCGAGGCGCAGGAAGCGCGCACTATTCAGCAGGCGCTTCTGCCCAGAAGCTCGCCCTTGATTCCCGGTTTCCAGTTGACTGGAAGCTCTCTTCCTGCCGGCGAAGTAGGGGGCGACTGGTTCGACTTTATCCCTCTCGAGAATGGCCGCTGGGGGCTGGTACTGGCGGACGTTTCGGGCAAGGGGATTCCGGCAGCGCTGCTGATGTCGGCTACCCGCGGCATGTTGCGCTCCATGGCCAGCACCTGTGACAGCCCTTCGGTCATTCTGGAACGCCTGAATAAATTGCTGATTGCTGATTTTCCCGCTGGCAAATTCGTAACTCTCATTTACGGCGTGCTGGATCCGGTGGCGCGCACCCTGACATTCTCAAGCGCTGGCCATCTGCAGCCGCTGCGAATAGGCGAACAGGATGCCTGCTTCATGGACAGTGAGCGCGGCATTCCTCTCGGAATAGGCACGGCAGACTTTTCGGAGAGAGTAGTGGAATTGCCCAGGGGAACGCGCCTGGTTTTTTATAGCGATGGCATTACGGAAGCGACCGGGGCGGACGAGGAGGAGTACGGCCCGCAACGATTGCTGGCCCATGCGCGCCAGCCGCACGCTTCAGTGCAGAGCATTCTGGATGATGTTCGTAAGTTTGCCAATGGGGCTGGATTGCACGACGACGCGACGGTGATCGTGGTCAATGCCTGAGGTTGGCGGACAAGCTTGTCCGCCACATACGGGTTAATAGAACCGGGATTTGTGTTCCTGCAGGATGCAGCTGTCCATAATCAACAGGATCCCAGCCTTACGAGCCTTTTCCGCTGCTGCCGGATGAGTTACGCCTTCCTGCATCCAGATTGCCGGAACTTTCAGCTGGATTGCCTGTTCGACAATTCCGGGGACAAATTCCGAGCGGCGGAAGATATTCACTATGTCGATCTTTTCGGGTACTTCCAGCAGTGACGGATAAGCCTTCTCTCCCAATGCCTCCCGGATGTTGGGATTTACCGGAATAATGCGATAGCCCTGAGTCTGCATGTAAGCCGAAACGCCGTGACTGGGACGGAGCGGGCTGTCGGAAAGCCCCACAACCGCAATGGAGCGGGCACTTTTCAGCAGTTCGGTAATTTCATCCGGCCTTGGCAGAGTTGCCATCGCTAGATTGTACTGAACATTCTCAACCCGGCAAGCAGCAGGCCTTCGAACAGCGGAATCGCTTATCTCTTCTCGGTTTTCGTTTTTAGCATGCGTAGCGCTACTTTCCGGACAGTTTCAGAGACTTCCTTATTACCGGAGAGGTTTTTAAGGTCATTTACAAGAAGGTTTTTTACAAGCGTGAGCGAGAGGTCCAAAGGAGTACGAGGATTGAAAACGAGATTGCGAACAATCGCGTAATTCTTGGCAAAGCGGCGCTTGATGGGAATGCCACGCAGTACCGCTTCCAGCACGTTTTTTTGCGAGGCGATCTTTTCGACTTCGCCGTCGCTGATTTTGGGGGATTCAAGCACCGCCAGGGCCACGATTTTGGTGCCATCGCGCACCAGCAAAGATCGTTCCTCCTTGGTTCCCTTCATGGCAAGCTGGATTCGGCCTTTGATATCCAACTTGGAAATTTTTTGCAGAGCGCTTCCGCGCTCTTGCGCTTGACGGGCCACTGGCTTTTTTATTACCGGCGATTGCTTGACGGCCGCCCCGGCGGGAGATGCAGTCTCGATAACGGGCGCAGCAAGAATATCGTCAACGCTTGGGACTAATTCTTCATAGAAGCCGCCAATAGGCTGAAATTCCTTGTTGCCGTCGCTTGCAATCTCCTGTGCATGTTCGTTGAAGTACGCCAGTATGCCCTCTTCAAGAACATCCCCGGGCACGGGCACCTCGCTATGAGTCTCTTCCAGAACACCGTGAATTGTGCTCTCAGCCACGGAAGTTGCGGCGCCGGGTCCCGGCCCCGCCATCGTGGATGTTGCCTGCGCGACCGGCTCCGCGGCCGCACCAGGCGTTGCTGAAATGGCATCTTCAGCTCGTGGGGACGCCGACTCGCCTTTGAACAGATGTGGATTCGAGCGCAAGGCCTGCATCACCTTTTCCGATTTCCGAACCCGGTCGCTCGCATACATTACCTCGCATACATCATGCGACGCCGCGGACGCCAGTGTTACCAGCGCATCTTCTGCCACCGCCGGGTTGGACAATAGAGCGGGTAAAAGCACCGGACGAAGATTGTGGGGTGAGATCATGTACTGCAGAACTTCTTTCGGGGTGGCGGCATTTGCCGCCGCTGCTCGCGAAACGTTTTCGTCCCAACTGGCCAGTGTGAACTTCGCCTGCTGGCCAAAAATCTTGTTGTGGTTCGCCAGATGCACCAGGATTTCCAGCATCTCCTGGGGCGGGACCGAGAGAGAGCCTTTCGAGGCCGCCATCATCAGATTGGAAGGCAGCGCAGAAGCCCGGATTAAGTCAATCATTCGCGACATTGCTAACCAGCTCTTTCGTCTCTCCGCATTCGCAGGTAGCCCCTGATGAAAGGCTGCAAGTCTCCATCGAGTACGCGATCGACGTCGCCCACTTCTACTTTCGTCCGATGGTCCTTGATCATCCGGTAAGGCTGCAGCACATAGGAACGAATCTGGGATCCGAAGTCGATGTCGAGCTTGGAATCTTCGATCTTCTTCGTGGCCTCACGTTTTTTCTCCATCTCGTGCTCGTAAATTTTTGAGCGCAGCATGCTCATGGCGCGTTCGCGATTCTTGTGCTGCGAGCGCTCGTTCTGGCAACTTGCAACCAGGCCGGTAGGAAGGTGCGTGATACGCACGGCCGAGTCAGTGGTGTTCACGTGCTGGCCGCCTTTTCCGCTGGAACGGTAAGTATCAACGCGAATCTCTTCCGGCTTGATGACCACTTCGATGCTGTCGTCAATCTCGGGCGACACGAATACGCTGGCAAAACTGGTATGACGGCGTTTGGCCTGATCGAAGGGTGAAATACGCACTAACCGGTGAACACCAATTTCGCTGGTTAGCAAACCAAAGGCGTTCTCGCCATTCACAGCGAACGTCGCCGACTTCAGCCCCGCCTCTTCACCCGGCTGGTAATCATAAAGAACCGTCGAAAAACCCTGGCGCTCGGCCCAGCGCAGATACATGCGCAGCAGCATGTCTGCCCAATCCTGCGATTCGGTGCCGCCGGCGCCGGGATGAATGGTGACGATTGCGTTTCGGGCGTCATTCTCGCCGGAAAGCAGAGTTTCAGTCTCCAGGCGATCGACCACGTCGCGCAGCCCGTCGATCTCGCGGCGAAGCTCGTCATCCACCTTCTCGCCCTCGCGGGCGAGGTCGAAATAGGCGGAGATATCCTCGCTGCGGCGCGCAAGATCAGCCTCCGTGGCCAGGACGCTTTCGAGGCGCTTCTTCTCGCGCATTACGGTCTGGGATTTTTGCGGATTCGACCAGAGATTCGGGTCGGCAGCCTGCTTTTCTACTTCGGTTAATTTCTCGCGGAGTTTGCCCGCGTCAAAGATACTCCCGCAGGTCGTGGACCTTGGTTTTAAGGGCTGTATATTCCTGTTCTAATTCTTCAACCATAGCTTTATTCGCTGTCGGCAGTCTTGCGGGCTAAGCCGGCAATTACTGCGGCTGCCGAAATTATCGCACAGAGATATGCGAACCAGTCTCCCCAACGAGTGTAGAACGTAGTTACGTTCGATAGTGCATATCCGGCATCGAGCTCGGTGCGGACCTTCCTATCCGCGCGTTGGAACAGCCGCCCCTGCGGATCAATCGCGGCCGTAACCCCTGTGTTGGTATCGCGCAGCAGCCAGCGGGCATTCTCCACCGCGCGCATGCGCGCCTGTTTCAGGTGCTGGGCGTAAGCGCCACTATCGCCGTACCAGCCATCGTTGGAGATGTTTACGAATACCTGAGCGCCATTTTTCGCCAGTTGACGCACCTCGTTCGGGAAGATCGATTCGTAGCAGATAAATACTCCCAGTCGCGAGTCGGCAGTCGCCAGTGGATGCCGCGAAGTGCCGGCCGAAAAATCTCCCACTTCCTTGGTAAGACCCCCGGCAAAACCAAAAACGCGCTTGAACGGGAGATATTCACCGAATGGCACCAGATGAATCTTGTCGTAGCGGGCGGTCCATTCACCGGCCGGGTTGACGAGGCTGGCCGAGTTGTAGATTTCGGTGGTTTGTTGCGAACTCTGGTTGGCGTTGCGCGTGCCCACGTTTCCTACCAGCACCCAAGCGTTTGCAGCACGAGCCATATCACTAATGGCCGCGCGGAATACCGGATCGCTGCCGTAGAAGGGCGCTGGCGACTCCGGCCAGACGATCAGTTGTGGCCGGAGCGATCCGCTCCCACCAGCATGCAGGCTCAGGTCCACCAGTTCACGAACAGTCTGTTCAAAGTAGTCGCGCGTCCAGTCAGCGCCTTGCAGAATAGGAATGTTCCCCTGTACCAGCCGTGCCACGCGGTCCGCAGGCAACTGAGTGGGAGGTAGCCAACGGCCCGCCTGAAGCACCACTGCTGCCGTGAGCGCCGCCCCCAACAGCTGATTTCTTCGGCTGCGCGGAACCAGGAAGGCGGCGGCCATGGCAACGTTTACTACCATGATCTCGAACGACAGGCCGTGGGCTCCGGTTATGGTGGCGATATGCGACAGGGGGATGTTATCTACCTGCGCGATTCCCAGCAGGTTCCAGGGAAAGCCACTGATGCGGGTGCGCGCCAGTTCGATCGCTACCCAGAGAAACGGTGCGCAAACCAGCGGCCAACGGATCCCCGAACGGCGTGCCAGCAAGGAAATCAGTAATCCAAAAGCTCCATGGTAAAGGCCCAGGTAAAGGCAGAAAAGCAGCAGAATTCCGGCTGCGGCGAACCCGTTCAGCCCGCCGTACTGCTTCATGGTGGCATACACCCAGTAACAGGTACCGCCGTACCACACAATGCCGCATGCGTACCCAAGCAGAAATCCCTGTGCGGGGTCGGCTGGCACAAGCCGGCTGCCGGCGTCAATCTGGAGTGCCTGCGGAGCATGGGTTCGCAACAGGCCGACCATCAATGGGGCGACTGCGAACCAGCTCATCCAGTAAAAGTCGGGAAGCGGAAAAACCAATACCTGAAGAACTGCCGAGAGCAACGCGAACAGCCAGGCGCTGGGATGTATGCGTCGCACCTCAAGAGCATAACAAAGGCCGGCGGGCGGAATCGAAAGGGACTCACCCTATCGGTTTCACACCTTTACCGGTAATCATCTAACATTAAGAATTATGAACTGGCTGGTCGAAGTCGCCATCCGTCTAGTGGAAGCACTTTTCGTGGTGGGAGCAGCGGGATCGGCGCTGGTGATATTACTGACAACCATTGAAGATCTTGAAACCCTGTTTGGTTCCGATGAGTCGGACGGAAAGCCGACTACTGCCTGATGCCTCCTGAACAGCCCGGTTCGCTGCCAGCCCGTAATGCCAGTTCCGACCGGCTGCGCATTGTTGTTGCCACGTCGGTGATGTTGACGTTCATCTCTTACTGGCGTGCAGCGGCAATCGTTCTCAATGACCTGGCTTCTTCCGCGTTCTACGCGTGCGGCATCGCCGAGCAGGCCATTGGCAAATCAGCGCCCTGGTTGATCGTGGGGGTGATGCTGTTCTCGTTCGCGGTCCGCGCGGTGTACGTGGAAAGCTGTTCCATGTTCGTGCGAGGCGGCGTTTACCGCGTGGTTAAAGAAGCGCTGGGCGGCACGCTGGCAAAAATCAGCGTTTCCGCTCTGATGTTTGACTACATTCTGACCGGGCCGATCTCAGGTGTTTCCGCGGGCCAGTACATCGCAGGATTGATCAACGATGTCTGCGCCACGGCCGACGCACACGGCTGGATTCCGCAGGCTCTGCATTCCTGGTTCCATGGCACTCCACACGTAAACGTGAATGCCACCTCGGTGTTATTCGCCCTGGCGGTCACGGTTTATTACTGGTGGGAAAACACCAAGGGCATACAGGAATCGAGCGAGAAGGCGCTGCGGGTCATGCAGATCACGACCGTGATGGTGATTATTCTGCTTGCCTGGTCAGCGCTGACCCTGGCCAAGAACGGATATCAGACGGTGCCCCTGCCCTCACCGGACAACCTGAAATTCAGTGATGAAGCATTAGGGTTCCTGAAGCACACCTTCAAAGCACAAGATCTGGCTAAACTGTTCGGAATTTTTGGAATCCTGATCGCCTTCGGACATTCCGTCCTGGCCATGAGCGGCGAAGAATCGCTGGCCCAGGTAAACCGCGAGTTGGCGCACCCCAAGCTCAAAAACCTCAAGCGCGCAGCCATCGTCATCGCCATCTATAGTTTTGTTTTCACCGGCCTTTCGGCGCTGCTCTCGGTCATGCTGATCCCGGACGCGGTACGCGTCCCGATCTATAAAGACAATCTGATTGCCGGCCTCGCAATGTACATGTACGGGCCGCAGATTCTGAAGCTGCTGTTCCGTGCCTTTGTGGTGGTGGTGGGATTTCTGATTCTGTCAGGCGCGGTCAATACCGCCATTATCGGTTCCAACGGAGTGCTGAACCGTGTGTCGGAAGATGGCGTTCTGAGCGAATGGTTCCGGCGCCCCCATAACCGCTTCGGCACCACCTATCGCATTATCAACCTGGTCGTTCTTCTCCAGATTTTCACCATTGTCGCCAGCCGTGGAAACGTTTACTGGCTAGGTGAGGCGTACGCCTTCGGAGTGATCTGGAGTTTCACCTTTAACAGCCTGGCCATGCTTGTGCTTCGCTACAAGTACAAGGGCGAGCGAGGCTGGAAGGTGCCACCCAACCTGCGGATCGCCGGCAGAGAGATTCCCATCGGGCTGGCCTCGGTTTTTCTGGTACTGCTCGCGGTGGCGCTGGTCAACCTCTTCACCAAATCGATTGCCACGGTCGCTGGACTCTCTTTCGCAGCAGCCTTCTTTCTCATTTTTACAATTTCGGAGCGCACCAATCGCCGCCGGCACTCGGCGGCTCAAAAGGAGATGAAAGAGCAGTTCCAATTGCTGCAGCGCGATACGGTGGAGCGCGCAGCTCTGGGCATCCGGCCTGGGAACGTACTGGTTACAGTGCGTGATTACAACACCCTAAGCCACCTGAAATGGGCGCTCGAGCGTATCGACACGAAAGAACAGGACATCGTCGTCATGTCCGCCCGCATCAGCCAGTTCGGCGCGGCCGCCTATGATCTTGCCACTGAACAGATCTTCAGCGATTACGAGCAGCAGCTTTTCACCAAAGCGGTTTCGATTGCCGAGAGCTTCGGCAAGAAGGTCTCATTGCTGCTGGTGCCGGCCCGCGACGTCTGGTCGGCGATTGTGCAGACGGAGAGCAAACTCGAATCTTCGGCAGTAGTCGCAGGAGGCTCCAGCAAGATGACGGCGCAGGAACAGGCATTTCAGATGGGCCGTGCATGGGAAGCGAGCCAGGAACCTAAGCGCCAGTTCATTCTGCAGGTGGTTCATCCCGACCGCAAGATAGATACATTTCACATCGGACCGCACACCCCGTCCATGAAAACCGAGGATGTCCACCTGGTGCACCGTTTGTGGCTGAACATAACGCGTGAGCCGGGACTCGATAAAGTGCATCACCACGATATCGTTACGGAAGCCCTGACCCGCTTCGCGCGCGAGTACGCGGGGCGTGATCGCCAGGACATTCTGCGTGACTTAAGAAAGAACTCCGGCTCCAGAATCGGGACTCGGAGTATCGGCCAACAAACTGTTGAGCCCTCTCTGCAGCACATTTCCCCACCCCAATCCAGCGAAGAAGATGGCGATAAGGGCAAGAAGAAAGATGGCCCGGCAAGTCCGCCCGTAGTCGGCCCCTATTGAGCTGGTTCGACGGAACCTGCCAACCTTGCTGGATGCCTTTCGCGCTTCTATCATCAAAGGAACGAGCGGAGAAACATGGCACAAGACAAACCAACAAAACAGATTGCCGAAAGTCCGGTCGCCGATGTTTTCAAGGGTCGTAAACCGTCCGCCTCAGAGAAGGACTGGGCGGAAAATGTTCTGGCTCCGGCGCTTGAGAAAGGCCCCGAAAAGCCTATTGGAGCGGCTTCTGGAGTGAACCTCGACGAAAACGGTCATGCCCGGTTCACCACCATCTCGGGCCTTCCAATTCGGCGGCTTTATACCTCAGCCGACCTGCCGGAAGACTGGAATTACGAAAAATATCTGGGTTACCCGGGAGAACCGCCGTACACGCGCGGTATCCACGCTTCCGGATACCGGGGAAAGCTATTCACCATGCGGCAGTTTTCCGGCTTCGCATCCCCCGAGGAAACCAACCAGCGCTACAAATATCTTCTTGAGCACGGCGGAGGAGGGCTCTCGGTCGCTTTCGATTTGCCCACTCTAATGGGCTATGACTCCGATCACCCCGCCAGCGAAGGCGAGGTCGGGAAGTGTGGCGTGGCCATCGACTCCTTAGAGGATATGGAGATCCTCTTCAACGGAATTGATCTCGAGAACACTACCGTTTCAATGACCATCAATTCGCCCGCTTCCGTGCTCTGGGCGATGTACATGGTGGTGGCGGAAAAGCAAGGAGCGGACTGGAAAAAGATCTCAGGGACAATTCAGAACGACATTCTTAAGGAGTACATCGCACAGAAGGAATACATCTATCCGCCTGAGCCCTCGATGCGGCTGGTGGTGGATACTTTTGAGTTTGGCTCGAAGTACACACCGCGCTTCAACACCATCTCAATCAGCGGATATCACATACGCGAAGCCGGCTCCACGGCGCTGCAGGAACTGGCGTTCACCTTGTATGACGGCGTGGAATATGTTGAGTGGGCGCGCCGCCGTGGCCTGCAGGTCGACGACTTCGGTCCACGGCTCAGCTTCTTCTTCAACGCCCACAATGACTTCTTCGAAGAGATCGCCAAGTATCGCGCGGCCCGCAAGATCTGGTACCAGGTGATGAAGAACCGCTTCGGCGGTAAAAACCAGCGCACCTGGCTGATGCGCTTCCACACCCAAACGGCCGGTGTTTCCCTTCCCGCCCAGCAGCCGATGAACAACATCGCACGCGTGGCACTGCAGGGTCTGGCTGCAGTCCTCGGCGGAACCCAGTCACTGCACACCGACGCCTACGATGAAGCTCTTGCCCTTCCCACCGAACAAGCTGCCCGAATTGCGTTGCGGACCCAACAGATCATTGCCTACGAATCAGGAGTAACCAATACCGTGGATCCGCTGGGCGGGTCATATTTCCTGGAAAATCTGACCCTGGACATGGAGAAGGGTGCATTGGACTACTTCGAGAAGCTCGACTCCATGGGAGGTATGGTGAAGGCGATCGAACGCGGATATCCGCAAAAAGAGATCGCCGAAGCCTCATACCACTATCAACGTGCGGTCGAAGCCAAAGAAAAGATCGTGGTGGGAGTGAACCAGTTTGAAATTGAAGAAGAGTCGCCGCACATTCTCTACATTGATGAGAGCGTAGCGCGGCAACAATCGGCGAAACTGTCAGCTTTGCGGAAAGAGCGCTCCAACCAGGATGTGGAACGTCATCTGAGTGCATTGAAGAAGGCGGCGGCCCAGGAGCCTGGCGCCCAATCAAACGGCAATCTTTCCCCCGCCAATACCATGCCTCACATCATCGCTGCGGTGCGTGCCTACGCCACGGTGGGCGAAATCTGTGAGGCTCTGCGCGAAGTGTACGGAACCTACACTGAGTCGAGCATCACCTGAAATTACCGGCTGTACTGATTCTTCTTTTTATCGCTGTGGCGCTCAAGCCCGAGCTGAATCAGTCTCTCGATCAGATCCGGATATGGCAGGCCCGACGCTGCCCACAACTTCGGATACATACTGATGGAAGTGAAGCCGGGCATGGTATTGATTTCGTTCAGATAAATCTTGCGGGTTTTCGGATCCATCAGGAAGTCCACCCGCGATAACCCCGAGCCGTCCACTGCCTGAAAAGCGCGCACTGCCAGTTCCTGAATCTTCCTGGTTTCCGGCTTCGTCAGTTTTGCCGGAATGACCAGCTCTGATCCTTCATCCAGGTATTTAGCGTTGTAGTCATAGAACTCTTTGCAGGGCACGATTTCGCCGGGAACCGAGGCTTGCGGCTTGTCATTGCCGAGCACCGAAACTTCAATCTCGCGCGCTTTATTTTTCTTTCCGCCCACGCCTTCTTCGATCACAATCTTGCGATCAAACTTTGCTGCTTCCTCAATGGCCGGGCCAAGTTCCTTCCGATCATGAGCTTTGGAAATACCAACTGACGATCCCAGATTCGCCGGCTTAACAAAGACCGGATACCTCAAACTTTTCTCCACAAGTTTCTCTAGCTGCTTAGGCTTATCTTTCCAGTCGCTTCGAAGAACCGTGACATGCTTCACGATCGGCAGGCCGGCAGCCTTGAACAAGGATTTCATGATGTCTTTATCCATCCCGGCAGACGATCCCAGAACGCCGGCTCCGACGTAGGCAATGTCTGCCAGTTCGAGCAAACCCTGAATGGTCCCATCCTCGCCAAAAGTTCCATGCAGAACCGGGAAAATGATATCCACGTTGATGGCGCGGTCGCTGGCACGCCGTAGAAGCGCCGCATCGCTTTGAAAAGGAACCATCGAACCACCACTCTGTTTCGGTTCGGGCGGCACAACAGCTGCCTCGCCGGATGCCAGTATGGCGGCCGCTGTGGTGGCTTCCGGATCCCCCGCCCGCAACGAGCTGGAACTCTCACGCGCGAGTTCGCCACGTAAAAGCTTCTCGGCATCCGAGGAGGTGAGCCAGCGGCCTTGCTTGGTGATGCCGATGGGCACTACCTCGAACTTATTCTTATCAATCGCTTTTAGGACTGAAGCCGCTGAAAGCAGCGACACCTCATGCTCGCCACTGCGGCCGCCGAAGAGAATGCCAACCCGGAGTTTTTTCATGGATGGGATAAGAAGTACTTATTCTTACATAGGCTATGCGGCATCCTGTTGACAAGCGGTGCACTCGATAGTACGCTTCGGCGCAACCCGAAAGGGCACTCCTCCCAAAACAATCTAATTTTCTGGCGTCGGGGGCAACGATGAAGAGACTTCTCGTCTTGGTAACAGCAGCGTTCCTGCTGCTAAGCGTGACAGGTGCGCTGGCACAGGCTCGTAAGAAACGCATTGCCATTATGGATTTCGATTACGCAACCGTGCACAGCGCATCCGCGGCCCTGTTCGGGCAGGATGTCGATATAGGTAAGGGGGTTGCGGACCTGCTGGTGAACTATCTGGTGAAAGACGGCAGCTATTCGATCATTGAACGCAAGGCGCTGGATAAAATCCTGGCAGAACAGAACTTCTCTAACAGTGAGCGGGCCAACCCGACCAGCGCAGCCAAGATCGGGAAGATGCTGGGAGTCGATGCCATAGTGGTGGGCAGCATCACCGAGTTCGGAAATGAAACCAAAAATACCAAGATCGGGGGCGCCGGCGGAGGTCTGGGCGGCTTCGGGCTGGGTGGCTTCGGACACAAAAAATCGAAAGCGATCGTCGCCCTGAATGCACGCATGATCGATATTGACACCGGTGAAATTCTGGGCGTGGCTGAAGGCAAGGGCGAATCATCCCGCGACAGCACCTCGCTGCTGGGCGGAGGTGGCAACTGGCACGGCTTTGGAGCAGGCGGCGTCGACTTTGGCAGCAGTGATTTTCAGAACACCATCATCGGTGAAGCCACTAAAACCGCCGTCGAACACATGAGCACGGAGGTCGTCAGTAACAGGGAGAAGCTGCTAATCCGTCAGGTTGTCGTTGCAGGACTGGTGGCAGCAGTAGACGCTGGGCAAATTATCCTGAACGTGGGCGGCAAAGCGGGGCTCAAGGTGGGCGACCAACTCAATGTTGAGCGGGTCACCAAGGAGATCAAGGACCCGGCTACCGGCCAGGTGCTTCGCCGATTGAGTACACCGGTTGGTATCGTGAAAGTGACGGACGTGGATGACGTCTCGTCCATTGCCACAGCCGTTTCTGGAACAGGCTTCAAGGTAGGAGATGCCGTAAAGACCCTTACCCAATAGGATGGCAGCTTTGGAGAATCAGGCGGGCGTTTCAGCCCGCCTTTTGTTTTCTAAATAATTCTTTTGCCGAAAGCAGAGAGTGTAAGTTCAACCGCGAGGTCTGCGGTGCGGTTGTGCTCATCAATCACAGGATTCACTTCCACAATCTCAAAGCTCAGCATGCGTCCGTCTTCGGCGATGATTTCCATTGCCAGGTGACCCTCCCGGTAGGTTGCTCCGCCGCGCACCGGGGTTCCAACACCGGGAGCATCCTCAGGATCGATCCAATCCATGTCGAGGGAAATGTGATATCCCGCCGTGCCCTGGCCGGCGATTCGCAAGGCCTCTTCAATCACGGTGCGCATGCCGCGTTCATCGATGTCGCGCATGGTAAAAACTTTGATCCCGGCCTTGCGAACGTTTTCCTTCTCTGTGGCGTCAATATCCCGCACCCCGACCAGGACGCAATTGTCGGGATCAATTTTAGGAGAGAATTCAAAAATGTTTGACAGCTCCGGAGGGCCAAGCCCCAGAATGGCTGCGAGCGGCATGCCGTGAACGTTTCCGCTGGGTGAGCTCTCCGGCGTATTGATGTCGGCGTGCGCGTCGATCCAGATCAGGCCTATCTTCTGCTGCTGCTTGCGATAGAACCGGGCAACCCCTGCCACCGTTCCGGCTGCGACCGAATGGTCTCCGCCCAGGACTACGGGAACTTTGCCGGCCTCGAGAGTCTTCTCAACCATCTCTGCGTGCTTGGTGCAGGTGGCGGTAATCTCCTTCAAATATTTGGCCTGCGGATCGCCCTCTTTTTTTTGTTCGGGGATGGCGACCGCCACATTGCCGCCGTCTTCCACCACGTGCCCCAGCGCCTCCAGCCTGGCCTCCAGCCCAGCCACACGGACCGCAGAGGGGCCCATATCGACTCCACGGCGCGATTGCCCCAGGTCAAGGGGAATACCGATTACGCGGATCTTTCTGGGAACGATGCTGGTGGATGCAGATGTGCTGGGACTCATATTTGCATTGCGTAATCGCAGCCTTACGGATACAGCCGATGCAACATTCTCGGAAAAGGTATTGTCTCGCGCACGTGCTCCAGCCCGCAAATCCAGGCTACAGCGCGTTCAATCCCCATCCCAAAACCGGCATGGGGAACGCTGCCATACTTGCGTAAATCCAGGAACCACTTGAATGCCTCTTCCGGTAAGCCGTGCTCATGAATGCGCTGTACGAGCAAATCATATGAGGCCATGCGCTGCGAGCCGCCGATGATCTCGCCATATCCCTCTGGCGCCAGCACATCCACACACAGCGCCAGTTCCGGGCGCTCAGGGTCCGGCTCCATGTAGAACGCTTTGACTTTCGCCGGATAGCGGTGGATCATCACCGGCTTATCGAACTGCGATGAAATGTAGGTTTCATCCGGTGACCCGAGATCGCCGCCCCACTCGAATTTGTTCTCCAGAGCGCCTTTCGCGTGCCCTTCCTGCAGCAGCTTTACCGCATCGTCATAGCTCATGCGAGGAAATGGAGTTTGTATCTTTTCAAGTTTCGAGAGATCGCGCCCGATGGTGGTGATGTCCGGGCGCCTCCTCTCCAGACAGCGTTGAACGATGAAGCTGATAAAGCCTTCGGCCAGCTCCATAATGTCATCGAGAGTTGCATAAGCGACTTCGGGTTCGACCATCCAGAACTCGGTCAGGTGACGTCGCGTCTTGGATTTTTCTGCGCGAAAAGTCGGCCCGAATGAGTAGACCTTGCCCAGCGCCATCGCCGTCGCTTCAATGTACAACTGCCCGGACTGTGTCAGGTACGCCTGCTCGTCGAAATAATCGACCGGAAAAAGAGTGGTTGTACCCTCGCATGCAGCGGGAGTCAGAATGGGCGGGTCGGTCAGCGTAAAACCGCGTTCATCGAAGAAGTCGCGCGCCGCCTTTATGATTTCGGCCCGCACCCGCAGAATGGCCGCCTGGCGCGGCGTTCGCACCCAAAGATGGCGGTGCTCCATGAGAAACTCCACCCCATGCTCTTTCAACGAAATGGGAAAGGGATCGCTCTCCGGCACGCGCTGAACCACCTGGACGTTTGAAACATCCAATTCGTAGCCGCCGGGCGCGCGCTTGTCGGCACGCACCTTGCCCTCCACCACCACACTCGATTCCTGAGTCAACGTCTTCACTGCTTCGAATACTTCCGGCGTTACCGCGTTCTTCGGCACTACCCCCTGAATAACTCCTGAGCCGTCGCGAAATTGTGGGAACAGCAACTTTCCGCTCTCCCGCAGGTTATACAGCCAACCGCGAAGCGTGACTGCCTGTCCGTCGTACTTGCCGATTTCAGCTATGGTGGCGATTGGCATGCTTCTGAATCACACTGATTGAGAGTTATTCCCGCTCCATCCGATCAAAGACTTCGCGCATCTTCTGTTCCGGCTTCAGCTTGTCATCGCCTTCAATCTCCAGCAGCAACGGCGGCGTGTTCGGAGCAGAGCGCAACAGCTCCAGGCTTTTCTTCCAGTCGATAGAACCGGCTCCCGGCCACCAGTGCGCGTCGCGGTCTTTGTTGTTGTCATGGATATGGGTGGAGTGGATGTGTTGCTTCAGGATTTCAAACGCCTCTTCCACGTTGCTCATGATATGCGCGTGCCCAATATCAAAACACACGCCCACGTCTCCGAAGTGGGTTGCCTGAATAAACTCGACCAGCTTGTCCGGAGTCGCCAATTCGTTGGGAATGTTTTCGAGCAGAATTCTCACTCCGAGCGGCTTCGCAAATGCGCGCAGGTGCTCAACAGAAGTCATGGCAGCTTCGAATTTCTTTTCGTCGAAAGACTCGTTCACTACGCCAATATGCTGCACCAGGAACCTGAACGGGATCTGCTCCGCAATTTCGATGGCTCGTTTGATCTCGTCCATGGCAGCAATTCGCTCGGCGCGATCCGTGGCCGCGATATTTACCGGGCGCGCCCCGCTTCGGCCGCCCTCGTAGTCCGCAAACATGGGAGCATGTACGGAGTGCAGCGGAACTCCGCCGGTTTTGAACCAGTCGGCAATCTCGCGCACGTGTTGTTTGCGATTGGCGTAATCCACATGCTGCCGGGCTGCAAAAATTTCGATTGCCTCTGCCCCGCCCCGAACCAATCCATCCAGCAATCCAGGATGCAGCCGCTCTTTGACGTACACCTGCGTGGAAATCGCTTTCAACATCTCTTACTCACTTTCAAAATCCGACTGGCCTGCCATTATTTCTCTTATCACTTGCGCCCAGCCGCTCGCCATCAGCAGCCACCATCACGCACTCGCCGTCGCTCCAGTAGGGCTCCCACTCTTCATACTGGACCCCAAATTTCACCTTGTAACCCATGCTCTGGAGCATTCTTACTGTATCAGGAGAAAACCACTGCTCCACGTACGCAACGTCCGGAAGCCACTGATGGTGTATGCGCGGGGCATTCACCGCTTCCTGGATGTTCATTCCGTAATCCACGACTTTCATCAGGATATTCGCGACAGTCGTGATAATGCGTGGGCCGCCGGGTGATCCCAGGACCAAAAATAAATTCCCGTCTTTCAGTACGATGGTCGGCGTCATGGCCGATAGCGGCCGCTTGTTTGGACCAATAGCATTCGCCTGTCCCTGGATCAGGCCGTAGTTGTTCGGAACACCTTGCTTCGCTGCAAAATCATCCATCTCGTCATTCAGAAGAAATCCAAGTCCTTCCGCCGTAACCCGCGACCCGAAGCTGTCGTTCAAAGTAGTCGTAACGGCCACCGCTTCGCCTTGAGGATCGACAATCGAGTAGTGGGTAGTGTTGCTGGATTCGTGAACGAAGTTTGCCTGTGCCACCTGCTCCAGTTGACTGAAAATCTCCGGCCGCTTCAGAGAGGCACTTGCGGTCGCGCGTTGTGGGTCGATGCCTTCACGCCACGCCGCGGCATATTTCTTGTCAATCAACTGGGCCACCGGAATCCGCGCAAAATCCGGATCTCCCATAAATTCAGCGCGATCGAAAAACGCGCGCCGGAATGCTTCCAGCGTAAGGTGAACCGATGCCGCCGACTGATTGCCCAGCTTCGCTAAATCGTAACCTTCCAGTATGTTCAATATCTCAATCAGAGCCACTCCCCCCGACGATGGCGGAGGTGCGCTGATGATCTCGTATTCACGATACGTCCCGCGTATCGGCTCACGCTCTTTTACTTCGTAGCGCGCCAGGTCTTCGACCGTGATCAGCCCACCGCCCTTTTTGACGGAGGCCGCCAGTTCGCGAGCCATTGAACCTGAATAAAAGCCCTGGGGATTATCAGCAATCCGTTCAAGCGTGCGCGCCAAATCCGGCTGCCGGAAAGTTTCGCCGGGTTTGTAGAAATTACCGTCACGCTGAAATATGCGTCGCGATTCGGGAAATTCGGCCAGATGGTGGTCGCGTAGATCTTCGGCATCCTCCCAGGTCAGCGAATACCCGTCCCGCGCCAGCCTGATCGCCGGCGCCATCACCTGCTTGAGCGTGAGCTTGCCGTATTTCTTTTCAGCATAAGCCAGCCCCGCCACCGATCCGGGCACCCCTATGGACTTGTAGCCGATCACACTGGCGTTCTCAATGAGATTGCCCGCACTATCTAAGTACATGTTCTCGGTTGCCGCGGCCGGCGCCTTCTCCCGATAGTCGATGAAATGTACTTTGCCCGCGGCCTCACGAATCAGCATGAAGCCGCCGCCGCCGATGTTGCCCGCCTGGGGATGCACCACCGCCAAAGCGAAGCCGGTGGCGACCGCTGCATCTACCGCATTGCCTCCCGCTTGCATCATCTCAGTTCCGGCGCGCGAGGCTAATTCGTGGACGCTCGTGACGATGGCGTGTTGCGCGTGGACCGGATGAATCGGGGCGCCCGTTGCCAAACCGCACAACACAAGTAGGATAATTTGTGATTTGAAGAGAAATCGCATTCAGAGACGGTTAAAGTAGTCAAAAAAAGAGGACTGCCAAGCCTTGAGGCTAGCCCAGGCGGGAACATACCGTCAAATGCTGACTGGCTCGCGAACATGAGTCAGAATCTAAGGTGAGGGCCCCAGAATCCAAAACCCGCGGAGAACAAAAATGCAAACGCGACAGCTTGGTAAATCGGATCTTCACATCACACGCGTCGGTTACGGCGCCTGGGCGATCGGCGGCTCGGGCTGGCAGTTTGCCTGGGGTTCACAGGATGACAGCGAATCCATCGGCGCCATCCATCGTGCGCTTGATCTCGGAGTGAACTGGATCGACACCGCCGCGGTGTACGGCCTGGGGCATTCAGAGGAAATCGTGGCTCGAGCACTGAAACAGCATAGCGGCGCCAAACCTTACATCTTCACAAAGGCCGCACTGCGCTGGGACAACCAGGGCCAGGTCGAGAAGGTGCTCAAAGCCGAATCGATTTGCAAAGAAATCGAGGACAGCCTGCGGCGTTTACAGGTCGATGTGATCGACCTCTACCAGATCCACTGGCCGCCTGATCCCGACTCTCCAGAGCTGGAAGAAGGTTGGTCGGCCATGGCCGAGCTGAAGAAAGAAGGCAAGGTACGCTGGATCGGCGTTTCGAATTTCAACGTCCAGCAACTGCGACGCGCCGCAAAGATTGCGCCGATTACCTCGCTGCAACCCCCGTACTCGCTGATCCACCGGGAGATCGAAGAGGACATTCTGCCGTATTGTCTGCGCGAAGGAATTGGCGTGATCGTCTATTCGCCGATGGCGTCCGGCATGCTCACTGGAGCCATGACGCGAGAACGCGTTTCAAAGCTGCCCAAAGATGATTGGCGCAGCTCTCATCCGGACTTCCAGGAGCCTCAGCTCTCGCGCAACCTGGCGCTGGTCGAAAAGCTTACCGAAATTTCGAACCGCCATGGCCGCTCCCCGGGCGAAATAGCAATTGCCTGGACACTTCGGCATCCCGCGGTGACGGCTGCAATCGTCGGCGCGCGCAATGCTCGCCAGGTGAATGGCGTAATGCGGGCCGGCGAACTGAGGTTGAGTGACAAAGAAGTGAACGAGATCGAAGACACTTACTCGGAATCGGCCGCTTGAGACTTGTGCAGATCGAAACTTTGTCTGCTTAAACTCTGGCCGCAATCTGCGCCGTCGAAACGTCTTCGCCTTTGGCGTGAAACAGCTCAACCAGATGTTGATACAAGCGCGTACGAGTTGCGAAGCGTTCGCTGGCGCGGGTGATGTAGCGTACGTGTACCTCGATACCGGCCCCCGTCGGACGCAGATTGATCGCAGGCGCAGCTGACACCGACTGCATACGATACTTGCCTGCGGCTTTCTGCCACTCCTGCTCGGCTGCCTGCGCATTCTGCTCGGTGTCTTTCACCACCATCTTCTGCACCCGATCGATGATCGGATACGGGTTTTCAGAAGGAGGCACAAGCAGTTCCACTTCGTCCCAAAGCCACTGCCCGCTGGTTGAGAAATTGAAGTAGTGCCCTTCGATCGCAAAGCTGTTCATGAATGCGACTTTGCGCCCGGTCGGGTGTCCGGTGTCGGTCCAGTTGCCGGTCTCGAGTAAAACCGTATGCCACAGGTTGATTTCAACCACCTCACCCACTACGCCGTTGATTTCCACCCAGTCTCCGACCCGTATTCCGTTACGACCCATCAGCACGAACCAGCCGAAGAAAGCGACGATGAAATCTTTCATGGCCACCGTCAGGCCTGCGCCAGCCAGGCCGAGAATGGTCGGCATTTGCGCCGGCATGCCGATAATAACGAACAGAATCAGAAGCACGCCTACGCTCTGCACCGTGAAACGCAGCACAATCTGTAATGTGTGCAGGCGCGTGCGCTCCAGGCGCACACTGGCAAAGAAATGGTCAATTAGCCTTCCACTCAGGTACGCACCGAATACCACCAGCAGAATCAACAGCAAGGAACGAATCATCCGGTGAGTAGCGTGGAGCTCCCGGGATTTGACCAGGGTCCTCCAGTTGCCGTATGCATTAGCCAGATCTTCCTGGTCCTGTATTCGCTTGTCGAACTCGGTGAGCCCCTTCTGGTCCGCTGCAAGACGGCGTAAAGACGTGATCGTGGCAGAAGCGCGGGCGCCGGACTGCGGTTCTGGCGAGGCGGATTGCAGCTGCGATTCCGCTTGTTGCGAAATCGTAGTTTTGCCGGCCGAATCGCTGCTGACGCGCTGTTCCAACAAGTCGTGCTGGCGGCGAAGGACCTCAGACGCATGCAAAGCATCGCCTTGGGCCTGCTCAAGCTGTAGCCGCTTAGTGCGTAAGCTCCGCCATGCGCTGAATTGCGCGGCCAGGTCGCTGGCCGGGCCCGAGTATTCGCTGTACGCATTGGCCTGCTTTTGGCTGGCTTCGAAATCATGCTGAGCGGATTCATGGCGGTTGAACTGGCGCTGCACGCGGCCCAGCTTATCGACGCCCGAGCGCATCAGATCTCCTTGCGCATCTTCCAGTTCGTCCTGGTCCAGTTCAAGCTGCGCCTTGAGCAGGTCGACTTGTTGCTGCAGGGTATCTTTTTGGTCGGCCTTCGCGGCGGCGAGTTCTTTTTGATAGAGCTCAATCCTCGCCTGGTCCGCAGCTAATGCGGCCTGCGTCTGGCTCAGCCGGGCATAAAGCTTTTTGGTTGCGGCGGTAGGAGGAGTGGGATTTTCGCTCGCATCGCGCATCGCACTTGAAAATGCGACATCCACCTCGTGGTCGGCCAGCTTAAGCACCTGCTGCGCAACTCGCAGCTCATCGCGGTCTGAGGCAGCGGAAACCAGGGTCCGTGCTGTCTTAATTGGCTGTTCATCGACCAGCGGCGGACGCCGCCCACGGGTAACGTCCACCGGTGCGCCGGAATCGCGGGTCATGATCAACGCCACAGCTGTTCCGATTACCAGCAGCAGCAGCACGGACGTGACCACCCATTGGCTGGCTTTCATCCACATAGCTTTTCGGCGAGTGGTGTCATTATAGAAGCGTTACGACGCGAACGCATGTTCCATTGGTGCATGACACGGAAGATCGGCTCGACCATCGATTGAGTGAACACTTATGTGCTTCGCGGTGTCTAAAGATTTTGAGTTCGTCCGCTTACGGGGGAAGTCATGTGGCAGACAAGATCTCTTGGCTTCGTATTCGCAGTGGCTGGCGCGATTGCGAGCGCGGGCACCCAGGCCGACGAAATTCGGCTGGGAATAGCACAGTACAAGCAGAACCGATACGAATCTGCTGTTGAACACTTTAAGAAAGCTGCTGAGGCCGACCCTGGCAATGAAAAAGTTCATCTGTATCTGGCGACGGCGTTTGCTCAGCAATACATTCCGGGGCTCGAAAGCTCGGAAAACGCGAAGCTGGGCGCAGACGCAATTTCCGAATACCACAAAGTGCTCGAGCTGAATTCCGGCTCCGTTGAGAGCATAAAAGGCATTGCGTATCTCTATCTTCAAATGAAGAACTTTGAACAATCGAAGCTCTACTATAAAAAGGCCATCAGCATTGCCCCCGATGATCCTGAGTCGTACTACTCGGTCGGAGTGATCGACTGGAATGAGACCTATCAGCTGCGAATGGAGGTACGAGCGAAACTCGGCTTGAAACCGGGACACTCAATGATTTACACCCATGAATGCTGGGAGATACGCGATCGTAATCAGGGAGGCATACAGGAGGGCATGGACATGCTGACGGAGGCACTTCGATTGCGTCCCGATTATGACGACGCCATGGCTTACATCAATCTGATGTATCGGGAGCGCGCCGATGTTCAGTGCGGCGATTCCGAATCGAATCGTGCCGATTTAAAAAATGCCGACAAGTGGGTTGACCTGACGATCACGACCAAGCAGAGAAAAGCCGAGCACAGCGATAAAAAAACGCTCGAGCAAAGGTGAGTATCTGCCCGAGTGCTCTAACTTTGGTAATCAAATCTCTGCTCTGATTCTGCCGACAGTTAGTAAGTGGAACTTCGAACTGCCAGAGCACTGGTTTTGCTGGTTCCATTACTGGCGTCGCTGATTCCAGCACTGGCAAGCGCACAAAGCAACGACATCGCGGTCGTGGTGAATCAGAATAACCTGGTGATTAACGTGAGCGCGGCCGAACTGAGAAAGATCTTTGCGGGTGAGCGTTCTTCCTGGCCCGGCGGAACTTCTATCAAGCTGTTAACCCGCGGGCGTGGTGCGCGCGAACATGATTGCCTGCTTGGGCTCCTCCACATGACGGAAACGGAGTACGAGCACTACTGGAAAGAGCGTTCCGGGGTCGGAACCGAGGCGCCGGTCACACTTCCCTCCAACGGAATGCAGAAAGAGGCTGTCCAGGCCTTCCGCGGTGCAATTGCATTGGTTCAAATGCGCGACGTCAGATCACCCATGCGGGTCATCAAAGTGGAGGGACGGTTCCCCAACCAGGACGGCTACCCATTGCGCTAACTGGTCTGGATTCCGCGCGCCGTCACGCTTTCGCGTATGAATTTCACGATGTCATCCATCGCGGTGCCGGGCTGAAATATCGCCGCCACTCCTGCCTGCTTCATGCCAGCAATATCCTGATGGGGGATTATCCCGCCCAGAACCACCAGTACGTCGTCCATCTGGTTCTGTTTCAAAAGGCCCATGACACGCGGGACGATCGCATTGTGAGCGCCGGAAAGAATCGACAGGCCAATCACGTCAACATCTTCCTGCAGTGCAGCGCTCACGATCATTTCCGGAGTTTGGCGCAGCCCGGTATAAATCACTTCCATGCCGGCATCCCGCAGGGCGCGGGCAATCACTTTTGCGCCCCGGTCATGGCCGTCGAGGCCAGGCTTGGCGACCAGCACGCGGATCTTGATTTCCGCCATCTTGCCTATTTAAACACAGAGGCCGAACGGAATTGCCGCTTCTCGCGCCTCACCACCGTCACATCGTCTTCACATCCAGGCTTCGCCACAGATACCAGCAGGCAACGCTGCGATACGGTTCCCAAGCGCGGGCGATCTTTTCCATATCTGCCGGCTTCGGCAGCTTTCGCTTCCGGTAATGCTTTTTGATGGCCATCTGAACTCCGAAATCCCCGACCGGCAGAATGTTCGGCCTCCGCAGCGTGAACATCAGGAACATGTGGGCGGTCCACACACCCACGCCCTTTACCTGCGTCAGATGCTTGATAACTTCATCGTCAGACATTTCTTTGAGATCAGTAAAGTTGAGTTCTCCGCGCTGGGCCCGTTGTGCCATGTCGAACAGGTATGACGATTTCTGCTTGGAAAGCCCGACCGACCGCGTCTGCTCAGGGGTAAGTTTGAGAATGCCTGCGGCAGTGACCGGATCTCCCACCAGATCGGTGAAGCGTTTGAAGATGGTAACCGCCGCCTTGCCGTTCAGTTGCTGATAAACGATCGCTTCCGCCAGGCTGTGAAATTCCGGCGGACTATACTCCATTTTGCATGGCCCGACGCGTTCAATGATGGCGCGCAGAACCGGATCAGCTTTCTTAAGATGTGTAATGGCTCGCTTCATACCTGAAATTTGACGCAGGTCTGACGGAAAAGACAGCTCAGGCGAGCAACCGGAGTGTTGTGTCGATCAGGTCTTGCGTCCCGGCATATGGATCTCCCGGGCTGTCGAATTCCATCGAGAGATAGCCTTTGTAGTTATAGTTTTTCAGAATTCCAAATGTCTTGGGCATATCGACTTTAGCCAGTTTGCCGTCCTGACCCATTTCCACGGCCTTCACGTGGCAGATGTTGTAAGCCTTACCGAACATGGCCTCGAGGCCCGGATAATTGCGCTCCGGTCCTTTGGCTGCAAGTGTATTGCAGAAGTCGGGCAGGGCGTGTAGCCACGGGCTGTTCACCTTTTCGATCAGCTTCACCAGAAACAACGGGTCTTCGCTCACCGGGTTGTCGTTCTCAAGATTCACCACGACGTTCTTGCTTTGCGCATATTCGACCACGATCTTCAAGCTTTCGGCGGTGCGCCACAGATCAGGCTGTGCGTCGGGCGCAGGCGGAAGGTTCGTCCGCACGCTGGGAGACCCTAGATGAGCGGCAACGTCAATCCACTGTTTGCTGAAAGCAATCGCCTGTTCGCGCTCAGCGCGATTCAGAGCGTACGGACTGTGAGTACCGTCTACCGCCATATTGACGACTTGAGCGTGCGACCGCTCCAGGGCCGCGCGAAACTGATCAAGATACTTCGGATCGGTGGATGGGAAGTGACCAGTCCAGGGCTCGATTTTGTTTATGTTGAACTTTTCAATGACATGGGCAGCGAAGTCTTTGAGGTCGACGGGGTGGGCAGACTTGCTCTGTTCTCCGGCGATGACCCCGCGAAAGGGATACGAAGCGATGGCGATGCGATCGCGAGTGGAACTCGGAAACTGTACGTCAGGAGTTGAGGACGCGAACCATGGCCTGGCCGAAACCACAATCGCACCGGCCGCGCATTGAGATAGAAAATGGCGTCGGGTGTACATGTGAACCGCCAGTGTAGCAGAGCACAACTGCGGCACCGCAGCTTGCAACTTCTTCCCCTTCTCGATTGAAAGCGTTATATTCCTTAACCGCGCCTAGTCAGGAGAGAAGCTGCATGGTTACTGAAAGCCGTCCAGAGCTGAAAGCCAGGACATTTGGCGAAAATATCGAGAGCGACCTGGCGTCGCGCTTCCTGCGCGTAGTTGAAATTGCTGCCATCGCTTCGGCCCGCACCATGGGCCAGGGTGAACGCAAACTTTCCGATCATGTCGCCACCGAGGCCATGCGCAAAACCATGGATTCGATTCCTATGCGTGGCACCATCGTCATCGGGGAAGGCGAGCGCGACGAAGCTCCCATGCTCTATATCGGGGAAAAGGTCGGCGCAGAGTTTCCGGACGGCACCGACGTGCCTGAAATCGATATCGCTGTCGATCCACTCGAAGGCACCAACTTGTGCGCGACCGGCGCCCCCGGGGCGATCACCGTTCTGGCCGCCTCCGAGCGCGGGGGACTTCTTAATGCGCCAGACTGCTACATGGAAAAGATTGTCGTCGGCCCTTCCTGCAAAGATGCCGTTCATCTGGATGCTCCGGTCGCGGCTAACCTCAAAAACATCGCCCGCCGGCTGCAACGAGATGTGGAAGACCTGGTTGTGATCGTGCTGGATCGCCCTCGTCACGAGAAATTAATTTCTGACATACGCCATGCCGGCGCCCGCATCCGGTTGATCGGGGACGGCGACCTCTCCGCCGGCATCGCTGCGGCCGTGATCGGCACCGGCGTCCACGCCGTCATGGGGTCAGGCGGTGCGCCGGAAGGAGTCATCACTGCTGCGGCAATTCGCTGCCTCAATGGATACATGCAGGGCCGCCTCGTCATCGACAAGCCTGAACTCGAACAGCGCATCGCCCGCATGGGAATTAAAGACAAAAGCAAAATCTATGAAGCGGAAGATCTCGCTCCCGGCAAGCAATTGATTTTTGCCGCCACCGGCGTCACCGACGGAGCACTGATGCGCGGAGTTCGCTTCTTCGGGGAAGGCATTCGCACCTCTTCGGTAATACTGACTCTCCGCACCGGCAAGGTGCGATTCATCGACAGCATCCACCTTGAGAAAGGCCCGGATGTAAAGGTGCGATTCGCCTAACTATGCCATCTATCTGAGTTTCGCACGCATTCATAACTCAGCGCGCCTTCAGCGGCGCCAGAAGTTCTTCCGGCACTCTCGGAAAGCGTGGAAACTCCTGCGAATAACCCTTGAATAACGCCACGGTCTTTTCAGCCCGTCGCGTGCCGTCATGCACCGCGATCCGGTGCGGGGTTGGTTGCGGATCTTCCCACGGAGAGGGCGAGTAGCCCTCCCACAGCGAAACGCCGGCGTACGCGCCATCTTTCCTCAAGATGTAATACGTCATATCCATGAAGCGGAGCTTGTTCATGTCGTTGTTGTAATTGCGGACGATGCGCTTCAGCGTGTCCATTCCCGCCTCTTGCGGAGACATGCCGCGACGCATGTTTTCAACAATGGTATGCGCGCCCGCAACCTTGATGTTTTCTTCTCCGCTGCCAGTCGCACCCGCAGAGCCGACTTCCTGATCGGTGTAACAACCCGCGCCAATAATAGGCGAATCGCCGACCCGCCCAGGAAGCTTGTACGCCAAACCACTGGTAGTGGTGCAGCCGGAGATCTCGCCTTTTTCATTCAGCGCCGAGCAGTGAATTGTTCCCGTCGGAGGAAACAGCACTTTGCGAATTGCCGACCCACGCCGCTGCGGCTCGATGCCTACCGACGCCGCCATCTCAGATAACGTACTAATGCGTTTTTCCCACAGCTCCGCCGAGCCCGGCGGCTTCCATTGCGGGTCGGCCAGCCCCGGTCCCCACCAATCGTCCGTCGAGTGGTATTCCTTCCACAGCAGCCAAATTTTCCGGGAATGTTCAGTCAGCAGATTTTCCCGTGGAAAGCCCTGCGCCACTGCGAAGCGCTCCGCTCCTTCGCCGACCAGCATCACGTGACCGGTGTGCTGCATCACGGCTTTGGCGACCAGCGAAACGTTCTTGATGTTGCGAACCCCGCCCACCGAGCCCGCCCGGCGAGTTGGTCCATGCATGCAGCAGGCATCGAGTTCGACGACGCCCTCTTCATTCGGCAAACCGCCCAAACCTACGCTGTCATCGTTTGCATCGTCCTCTGGGCCTTTTACCACCCGCAGCGCTGCATCCAGCGTGTCGCCGCCGGACTTCAGGAACTCAAAGCCTGCATCCAGATATGGGTAGCCATTGTTGGCGCAAACGATGATTGGGCGCTTGCCTGCCGCCTGTTGCGCCGGCAGGTTGACGGCCAGCGATCCAACCACTGCCGTACCGATGAACTCACGGCGGGAAAAGCTCATCTGCTTCCCTCCCAGAGAACGGGAAGGATAACACGCAACTCGGCTTCGCGGAGCAGAGCGCCCGTGCTACATCTTTATGACGCGCGCGAAGTACTGCCGCCTGCGCTCTGATCAGCTCGGAAGCGGAGCAATGCACCGATATTTCCTACACGGTCGAACTCAGGCTGATCTTTGACGTAAATCAGCTCCACATCCCGCCGGATGGCCATGGGAATGATAGCCTCGCACACGTCTTCGAGTTCCCGGGTCGCGCGCCCGCATACCGGGCAGAACCGGACAAGGTGCGCATCGAGGTGTCCGCAATTGGTGCACTCAATCGCGCGCGCCCGATAATTCTCATCCAATAACAATGAGAGTGCTTCTCCCATCTCCAGCGAACGAAGCACCCGCCGCAACCCCGTCACTCCACGCCCATTGCTGCGTGCCTGATCGAGCAGCTCGTGTAATGTCCCGATCGTACGTTCCTGACGTGACTGCCGCAAAATTTTAAGACTCTCACTGCGCACGTATTCCGGCGTGACGGTTCCCAGCTCGGCGACGAAGTGTCCCAAACAAGCTTTTTTCAGATATGGGTGCAGATGTCCCTCGAACTCGTTCCAGTTGGTATCGAGGCATGCGAATGCGAGATAGTCGAAATTGCCCTTTTCGTAGCCCTCCAGCAGGTGCGCGGCGAGATCCTTCCAGTGATGAAGCACTTCATCATTGACGCTGCGTTCCGAATGGCCGGCGTCATAGCCGCCAAATCCATCTCCTCGGCCTCGCCGGGGCAAGGGATGGAAAAATGCCTCACGCTCAATGACCTCATCTTCGTTGACCTCGAAAATGCGAGCCCGCTTGCGATCAAATACAGGAACGCACAAGCGCGGTTGAGCGTCTTGCAAGGCAACCAGGGGAGCCAGATGAAAACGCTTGTTTACAAAAATCTGCGTCGCCGAGAGTTCGGCCGGCAAATCAAACTCGCGCCAGAATTGCTTCGCGCCACAGGCAAAGATTGCTTTGGCTCGTGCCTGATTTCCGTGCAGGCGTTCTGCTACATCCAGAATCCTTTGTAAATCCGCTTTGATAACCGTGCTTCCACCGTGCTTGTCGCTCTCCCGCAGGGCTTGTCGTACCAGGTCCTTGGCCAGAATCGCTTCCTCGCGATGCGATTTATTGCGCGGTGTCTGCGGCTGAAAATAAAAAGTCAGGGCACAATCGTTGCCCTCGCATTCGAATTGCGCCAGTTCGCGGATGTCTCGCTTGGTGACCATCACGTGCTCCTAGGGCAGGATTGGTTTAGACAGTGCCGGTTCGTTGCAACAGCTTTTCTTTATAGGGATTGGGGATGGGAGGCGAACGCCGCAAGTGTGCGCGTGCCGCCTGAATGGATTTCTCCACTTCTTCGTGCGGATAATCGGTAATAGCGGCAATTTCACCGACTGAAAATCCTTCCAGGCTGAACAGGATGAAAGCCTCGCGCTCCCTTGGCTGTGCGCCTCGCAGCGCGGCTTGCACCAGCGTAACCATTTCGTCGGAGTAGGCGATCTGCTCGGGGGTCGCCAGCCGGGTATCTGCAATAACATTCTCACCGGTAAAGGCTTCATCAGGCTGATGGAACTGCAGCGCCGGCTCATCACTGGCCACCACGTTCCGGCTACCGGCGTAATCCTCGAGGTGTACGGAACCTGGGTCTTCCTGAGCGCGCCTCGCCAGCTCAGTCATCGCGGAAAGCGCGAGCCGATAAAGCCAGGGCTCCAGTGCAAGCCGGTCCGGTTTCGCTCCGTTGTTCTCATCCAGGGCGCGTGCAATCACTTCATCCAGCACTTCATCGCGGGTGATGGAGTTGGCCAACGTTTCGCCGGATGACTCGCGAAAATACAGCTCACGCTCGATAAACTTTTCCAGCCGTCCAAGATTTATGTTGACGTACGAGCGAACATCATCGGCCGAAACTGCAGGCGGATGCACGGCCGCTAACGTCTCTTCAAATGGAACCTGCGGCTCAACCCGATTAGCGCGGGCACGACGCCACTTGTGGGAACTGCGAAGCGCGTCTTTGTGCCGCGTCACCTGTTGTAACAGATCATTGAGCGCGCTTTTTATGGCGGCCGGGGCGTTGGGGGCAGAACTCTGCGCAGCCATTTGCCCGGAAGGGAGACGCAGGTTGAGCGAGACCACAAAACCCTCGCGTGGCGAGTTCTCTTCGACAATTCCCTTCAGATGCACCAACTCAGGACGGAACACCTGCAGGCGCCGCTGCAGCTTCTCGATGAGGTGGTTGATTTCTTTTTCGATATCGGGAGTTTTGTGGACCTTATAGCTGACGTGCACATTCATGCTTGGCCTCGGAGACGGGTAGCGGATCCCGTGAAGCTTGATGCTAGGCCGATTCTACACCCGCATTTTGAAATGCAAGCTGCAAAATTCCAGCGGAGCGGGAAATCCCGTATCCGTTTCGGAACCATCAAATTTCGAATAGCGGCTTACCCTTGCCCAAAATTGCCGGTCCAGAAATTCGCCTTTTCCGACTGGAGTAAGTGCAGTTTCGAAGTTGTTTGCCCAATTTAGAAAAGGATTCTGACCGTGCGATTCCAGGTGCACACGCATTAGGCCTGAAGAAATCGGAGCCGAACGAGTACGTTCCCTCCAAGCTCTACATGAACGAAAAAATGATCGGAAGCGCAAGCTTGATCCAGCTCCGCATACGATCAGTGTTTCAAGTCCATCCCCAGCGAAGCGGCAACTGACTTGCCATACTCGCGGGCCTTTGCGACCGCCGCCTGCTCATCCACCGTCAGCAGCTTACGCTCACGCATCACCACCCGCCCGCCAATCACCACCGTGTTCACGTCGCTGGCTTTCAACGAATAAGCGATTTGCGAATAGATGTCATAAACAGGCACCGCATTGGGCGCATTCAAATCGATGACTACGATATCTGCCTTCTTCCCTGCTTCAAGTGAGCCGATTTCACTTTCGAGGTGCAGCGCTCTGGCGCCCTGCACGGTTGCCATCTCCACCACAGCCCGGGCATTCAGGGCCAAAGGGTTGTTCTTAGTAACTTTGGCCAGTTTGGCTGCCAGGTCGATCTCCTCCATCACATCAAGATCATTGTTGCTGCCGGCCGGCCCATCCGTGCCAAGTCCAACCGCGACACCTGCCGCCAGCATTTCAGGAACCGGAGAAACTCCGCTGGCGATCATCATGTTGCTGGATGGATTGTGAACACAGCCCACTCCCCTGGCGGCGAGTGTCTTGCGATCGGCTTCATCCACAAAAATGCAGTGCGCGGCCACTACCTCCGGACCCAGGACCCCGAGCTTATCCAGATACTGCACAGGCGACATGCCGTTCTTCGTCCGGCTATCGTCCCACTCTTTTTTCATTTCTGCCACGTGGATCAGGATCGGAGCCTTATATTTGCGCGCGAGGGCTGCTGAATCCTGCAACGTCTTTTGGGAGCAGGTGTAAATCGAGTGCGGCGCGGGTGCAGCGTGGATAAGCGGATCGCCTTGCCACTTCCTCAGAAATTTCTCGGTGTAGGCCAGCATCTCGGCTTCGCTCTTGTTGTCAGGGGCGGGAAAATCGATCCAGGTTTCACCCAGCACGCCGCGCATTCCCGCCGCCTTGGTTTCCTCCGCCACCGCATCTTCGAAGTAATACATGTCAGCGAAGGTTGTAACCCCGGAGCGAATCTGTTCGGCAGCCGCCAGGCGCGTACCCCAGCGCACGAAGTCTTCATTTACGTTTTTGGCTTCGGCGGGAAAGATGTACTTGTAAAGCCAATCATTCAGAGTCACGTCGTCATGCAGGCCGCGAAACAGGGTCATAGGAACGTGCGTGTGGCCGTTAATGAAACCCGGAAGAATCAATTTACCGGTCGCATCCAGAGTTTGCGCTGACTGGTAATGTGCGGCGATCTGCTCGCGCCTCCCTATGGCGACGATCGTGTCGCCTTTGATCGCGATGGCAGCATCATCCTGGATCGACCGCTTTGCATCCATGCTCACGACCGTTCCACCAGCAATGATGAGGTCTGCAGGTTGCTTTTGTGCGCACAGTGGAACGGGCAGCAAGACAAAGAGTACGAGACTCCTCAGCCGTATTTTCATTTGGTTTGCCTGGGTTGCAATTCTAGACTGCGACAGTAACAGACGTCTCGGTCCGGGTGACTGGGCGATACAGCGTATCGCGTTCGAAGGGCTCGCGTCCTGCTTCGCGGATCAGGCGCTCGAGATCCTGTCGGCGCATGCCTTGAGGAGTAGTTGCTCCGGCGTCATGATAAATTTTTTCTTCGATCACCGTGCCGTCGATGTCGTCGGCTCCGAAACGGAGTGCGATCTGCGCGATTTTGGCAGTCATCATCTGCCAGTAAGCCTTAATGTGAGGGAAATTGTCGAGCATCAAACGGCTCACCGCGATCTGCTTGATATCGAGCATGCCGGTGGTCTTTGGCAGATGTTGAAGCGCCGTGTTTTCAGGATGGAACGCCAGTGGAATGAAGGTCTGAAACCCGCCGGTTTCGTCTTGCAACGCTCTTAGCTTGAGCAGGTGATCGACCCGGTCTTCGTCATTTTCCACATGCCCGTACAGCATGGTGGCGTTAGATTTCAGGCCGATCTGGTGCGCAAGGCGGGCGGTCTCAAGCCACTGATCACCGTCAATCTTGTGGTCGCAGATGATGTGGCGCACCCGGTCAGCAAAAATTTCAGCGCCGCCCCCGGGAAGCGAATCCACTCCCGCAGCTTTCAGTTGCTGCAGTGTTTCTCTGACCGAAAGCTTGGCGCGCTTAGCCAGATAGGCGACTTCCACCATGGTAAAGGCCTTGAGATGCACCTGCGGAAATCGCCTTTTGAGCCCGGAGATGAGATCGAGGAAATATTGAAACGGCAGATCGGGATGCAACCCGCCAACAATGTGAAACTCCGTGACCGCTTCGGTGTAGCCGGAAGCCGCGGTCTGAAATGCCTCTTCGAGCGCCATGGTGTAGGCGCCCGGCGAATCTTTTTTGCGGCCGAATGCGCACAGCCGGCACGCCGCCACGCAAACGTTCGTTGGATTCAAGTGGCGATTCACGTTGAAGTAGGCACGGTCTCCGTGCAAACGCTCACGCACCTGGTTTGCCAGCCAGCCCACGGCGAGAATGTCGCCAGTTCCGTAGAGCGTGAGACCGTCTTGCTGGTTGAGACGCTCGCCTGCCATGACTCTATCGCGGACCGCGAACAGCCTGGCATCGTCGGTTTGAAATGGGTGCTGCGCCGCCATCACTTCAATCATAACCTACGGTTGCAGCTGCGTCGCGTGCTCCCGTTGTGCGTAGCGGAGCATAGCTGGTTAACCTCCGCGAATTCTCTCGCGGTATAGTGATTTTGCGATGAAGCTTCAAAAAATGAAGGCCCAGAAGAAAACCGCTTCCAGAATCGCGATCGTCATCATGGCCGCTGGTAAAGGCACGCGCCTCAAATCCCGGCATCCCAAAGTGCTCCACGAAGTCGGCGGCAAGCCGCTGCTGGCACACGTGATCGCAGCCGCCACGCAAGTCGTGCCTGCCAGCGATATCTTCGCCGTGATTGGGCATGAAGCCGAACGCGTTCGCAACGCAGTAAAGGACTCAGGCGTCAATTTTGTCCTGCAGCAGCCGCAACGTGGAACCGGCCATGCCTTGATGGTCGCGGGAGAATCGCTTTCCGGTTATGGCCATGTGCTGGTGCTTTCCGGGGACGCTCCGCTGATTACCCGGCAAACCATCGAACAGCTACGGGATTTCCATTCAGCCAACAATGCGGCCATGACCATACTGACCTCGATCCTGCCTGATCCCACGGGTTATGGGCGGGTTATGCGCGTGGGCAAAGGCGATGATGTGCAGGCGATCGTCGAACAGAAGTCAGCCAATGCAAAACAGCATAAAATAACAGAAATCAATTCTGGCTTTTACGCCTTCAGTATTGCGGCGCTTCAGAAATACCTCCAGAAGCTCGGGACAGATAACCCGCATGGCGAGTTCTATCTCACCGACATGGCTGCAATCTTGCGCACCGCAAAGCAAAAAGTGGTTGCGGTCGTGTGCGAAAACCCGTTCGAAGTTCTAGGAGGAAACACCCGCGCCGAACTGGTGGATATTGACCACAGAATGCGCATGTCAAAATGCCGGCAGCTCATGGCGGCAGGAGTGACGATTTTTAATCCGGAAACCTGCGTGATTGACAGCGACCTCGAAATAGGTGCGGACACCGTCATCGAGCCGCATGTGCAGTTGCGCGGGAAAACCCGGGTCGGTTCCGATTGCCACATCGAATCGTACTGTGTAGTTCACGACAGTGAGATTGGCAATGAAGTGATCCTGCACCCCGGCTGTGTGATTGAATCATCGCGGGTCGCGCGGAAGGCGATTCTGGGGCCCTATTGCCACTTGCGTCCGGCGAGTGACATCGGAGAAGGCGCGCGCATTGGAAATTTCGTCGAGACCAAGAAAATGAAACTTGGCAAGGGGTCCAAAGCAAACCATCTGACATATCTCGGCGACTCCGACATCGGCGAAGGCGTAAACATTGGCGCCGGAACCATCACCTGCAACTACGACGGGACGGCCAAATACCAGACCGTGATCGAAGATGGAGTTTTCGTGGGCAGCGATACCACTCTGGTGGCGCCCATCAGACTTGGCAAAGGTTCTTACGTCGCGGCAGCCTCTTGCCTGACGCAGGACGTTCCCGCAGACGCACTCGCACTCGGTCGTGCCCGCCAGGCAATCAAGCAAGGCTGGGCGAAACAGAAGCGCGACGAGCGTGCCGCAACCAAAGCCAAAGCCTGAGGGTTCTTCCTTCGCACACCTTCGTGCCCATGGTGGTTAAGCTCTGTGCGTTTCATGCAGCGGAACTGTCTCGCACTGGCTCCGAGCATGGCCGCACCTCTGGATTCACTCTTTCCCCGCGCTGAATCAAGAGAATTGCAGCCAGAATCGCGCTCGTGGACAGTGCCAGTCTCATGCTTACGGGCTCTCCAGCAAGCCACCACCCCAGCAGAACCGCGACCACTGGATTGGCATAGGTATGGGTGGCGACCAGTGTCGGCGAGCAATGCTCCAGCAGCCAGGAATATGCGGTGAAGGTCACGATGGAGCCGAATACCACCAGGTATCCGAGCCCTAACCACGACTTCATAGAAACGGCATGCCATTTCACCTGGTGATACTCTCCGGTTAACAGCGCGGCCACATGCAGCATCACTGCGCCACAAAGCAATGGAACGGCTGCGCGGCCGATTGAATCCTGCGGCATAGGAAGTTTGGGCGAAACAATCACCCCCACCGACCAAGCCAAAGATCCCAACAGCACCGCCCCCATACCGATCCAATTGGAAGCATGCAGGCTCAATCCTTCCGCGCTCAGGATAGCTACTCCGGCCAGGCCAACAACCAGCCCCAAGCTGTTCATCCAGTTGATCTTCTCCTTGCCGGTCAGCGATCCGAGCAGCAGGATGAACATCGGCTCGGTAGCGATCAGCAGCGCGGCCAGACCTGATGTCACGTACTGCTCTGCCCAATGCAGGCTGCCATGTCCAATGAAGAAAAACAGCGCTCCGACGATCGCACCTGCCACCCAATTTCGTGTGGTAGGGCGGAAACCGCGCTTCCACGCCCAGATGAACAACACACCTCCCGCCAGTGAGTGCCTGATTGCCACCGTCACCAGCGGCGGAATGGTTTCAATCGCGTAACGAATCGCAAGATAAGTCGATCCCCAGATCAGGTAGGTCGAAAGAAAAGAAAGCACGATCCACAGGCGGTGAGAAGAATCGCGCCGGAGGAGGGGCATTGCGGGCTTTGTCATTGTAGCCATATAACTTGTCATCCGACCATTTGATGGTTATAATCTACTGGACGGGTTGTAACCTGTCAAACACATTTTACTGGTTATATGGGAACTGTTTTTAACATCCTGGCGGGCGAGCGTTGCCTGGATTTAGTCAATACGCTTGATAACCGCCCGGTGCCGGAAAAAAAGCTTGAGCTGCTACCGGATTATGCAAGTTTTGCAATGTGGGCCGAGCAGGCGGGTATAATCTCGCGCCAAAAACGACAGCGGCTGTGCGAAGTGGCGCTTGCAGATCCAGCAAGGGCAACCAACGTCCTGAGCTGGGTAATTGAGCTGCGCGAAAGCCTGTACCGCATCTTTGGCGAGCAGCAACCCCCGAAATCCGATTTAGACCTGGTGGCCCATTTTCTTGCGCAGTCCTACCGTGCAGTACGGTTCCGCAGCACCCATGGGGTTTATCAGCTGGACTGGCAAGACGGTGAGCAGCTTGAATCGCCGTTGTGGCCGATTGTGAGGTCGGCATCAAGCTTGCTTACCTCACCGGACCTGAAGCTGGTGCGGAAATGCTCGGTGGAGACTTGCCGCTGGCTGTTCGTGGATCGCAGCAAAAACCACAGCCGGCGCTGGTGTGATATGAAGATTTGCGGAAACCGGACGAAGGCGCGGAAGTATTATTCGCGCACAAAACTTGACGCGGGCGAGGGCGCCCGCGCCACACAGCAGTAATCAGGATTTAACGGGACACGGCAGCGAACAGGTCGGAATGCAGCAACGACTGGAACTGCTTGTCGTCAGTCTTGAAGTGCATCTGCAGATTTGAGCTATCCGAGTTTACGCTCACGCTGTCGAGCGCGACTTTTTCAATGGGGGTGGCGGACATTTTCTTGTACAAGACTCCCGCTTTGAACAGCGTTGAAAGGGTGCCCGCTGTAACCGAATCTAAGGTCGCGACATCCAGGTCGAAATTCACTCCGCTCTGAAAATTCATGGTATAGCGCGATCCAAGGATGCGCTTCTTGATGGTTTCGTAATCCGCCAGGCGGGAAGCATCGCCCAGTGCCGAGCGCATCATGTTCTGTGTTCCCTGCTGGTCGAGCACGCTCCACACCGGTCCGGAATCAACTCCACCCATCAGATCCACGATCTGACTATTGCTGTCGAGGCCGGAAGCATAGCCATCGCGAGCATCCAGCGCGCCCTTCAACGCGGCCATATCACCAAACGCCAGCGTGTCATCATCAAGAAAAGTCATCTGCATACCGCCGGACATCGCGTAAACATCAGCCTGATGATATTTCACCGGCTTAATCTTGCTGAGCTTCATTTTCTTGAGCACAGCCGCTGACGAGAATTGCCCCTGCGCCACGCCGATCACCTTAATGCCTTGTTTGCCCGCGCGATAGGAGGCAAAGGTGAGCTGCTCGACATCTTTGTCGGGATTTATGCCAACACCCCTTAGCGCCGTTTCAAATTCCTTCAGAGCCGGCGGCAGCACCTGCGCTTTCAGCGCCATGGCGGTATCAGAATTCTTCAGCGCGCGATAATCCACAGAAATAATCTGCTGAATATCGGACGGAATCACAGTTCTTGCAGAGCTTCCCAGCGGCGTGGCCCAGGCTGAAAGCGAGCAGAGCAGAATCAAGGCAAGGATTATCTTTACTGATTTCATATGACCTCTGAAGTTAGAAAGTTAGATGCGGGCCAGAGACTCTGAGTACCCCTACTTTCTACCATTCTAGAGCAGTATCTACGCTTGCCAGCGCACCAAAGTGTAAAGACCTGGTCACGGCCGAACCATGGAGGGCACTGAAAACGACGACGCCTTTTGGCGCACCTCGGCGACGAAGTTCAGGTCGCTCAATGATTCCAGATTGATTTCCACATTGGCCAGGGCGCCGGTGGTAGCCGCGTGCGCCAGAGCGGTGGCCGTGGTCAAGTCGGATTTCATGTTCGGATTGGTTATCGGTTTTAGTTGTTCGACGATTTGCGCAACCGCATGGGCTTTTTCGGCCACCGACAATGGAATACTGGTCGCCTGCTTCAAGGCGAGCTGAATCATCTCGTTTCCGTCCGCCGATTGCTTGGCCTGCCTGTAGGCTTTCATGACTGAGTTGTAAGACTCGGCATCGGCGTCAATGGCTGCCTTCAGCTCTTCCCGCAACTGGGAGAGGCGCGCAATGGCATCGCTTAGTTCGCGCTCGTACTGCACATATGCTTTTTTTCCGCGCGACATGGAAGCCACCATGTTGGCGAGGCCGGCTGCCATGGCGCCGCTGGCAGCTGAAGCGCTGCCTCCACCGGGAGTGGCGGTGGGCGCAGCCAGCTGTTCCACAAAAGGTTCGACCCCGGCCCGAAGGCCGCCAACCGCCATCTTGCCGCCCATTACAGCCGCCAGCCGGTTTTCCAGAACCAGCAATGAATCAAAGTTTTCCACCTGCAGGAACCACTCTGCGGCCTGTTCCAATGATTTTTTCGGAATCAAACCGACGATCTCGCTTGAAACCGGCGCCGCCCCATAACGCGCCGCTTCCCTCTTGACCATCTCGAATACCCGGGCAATCGGAGTCTGCTCAAAGTCAGTCAGGTTCATAGAAACCTGGGCCATTCCGCGTACCAGGAATCCAGCTCCCTTCACAAAGCGCATTCCCCCGCTTGAAGCACGAACTGCCTTGGCGACTTTCTTCGCGATGTCGACATCGGGCGTGTTCAAAAAAACGTTGTAGGCGATCAGAAACTTGCGGGCGCCTACTACCGTGGCACCGGCCGTTGGATGAACTCTGAGATCGCCGAAATCGGGCTTTCTTGCAGGGTTGGTCGCGATCTCCGCCCGGATCCCTTCAAACTGCCCGCGCCGGATGTTTTCTAGGTTTTGTCGCTCTGGAGTCGCAGCCGCCGCTTCATACAAGTACACCGGAATCTGAAAGCGTTTCCATATCTCCGAGCCAACATGCCGAGCCATTGCCACGCAGTCTTCAATCGAAACACCTTCGATCGGGATGAATGGCACCACATCGGCAGCACCCATGCGCGGGTGTGCTCCCTGATGCGTATTCAGGTCAATCAGTTCTGCTGCTTTACCTGCGCCGCGAATGGCGGCTTCCTGAATGGGTTCACGCTCGCCCGCCAGCGTTATCACGCAGCGATTGTGGTCAGCGTCCATCTCGCGGTCGAGCAGGAAGACGCCGTCCATTTTCATGGCGTCAACGATGGCATCGACCTTGGCCTTATCGCGTCCCTCGGAAAAGTTCGGGACACACTCCACCAGAGTTGTGGGCATGCGAGAAGAATATCTGCGTCACTCGGGGGGCTGCAACTGGTGAGGTACTCTTTAATGTTAATGTTTTCCGCTGAGGAACTTGCCGAGGCCGAGCCGCACCTGCAAGGTATTAAGCCCAGGATTTGGCGAAGCCAGGCCCGCATTCGAAATGTGCATGTAACGCAGCTCCACGCTGAAGTTGTACTTTTCGCGAAGAAAGTGCGCGCCCACTCCGGCCGAAGGGGTGAAGTTCACGTCATTGGTTCCGATTGGCACATTGTGATTGGTGACCAGAAATCCGCCGCTGAGTTCGGCGTAGGGCACAATGCTGCCGCGGGTCGCAAAATTCCACTTGAGATCGAATGGATTAAAACCGGCCCCGTAGGAAGTGTTGGCCGGCTGAAATACCAGGAATGCAGGGATGACGTCCAGCGCGTATTCGAACCGGCCTTTTAAAAATCCGGGCCCGTGAGGCGTGGTGAGAATCCAGCCGTAGCGCAGGCCGATGTTCCACAGGCTGGTGTCCGATGTTCCTCCGGGAACGCTGTGCCCGCCCCCGGTCCACACCTGCAGTTCATGGCCGCCTTCTTCAAGCCGCGTCTGGGCAGAAGCGCAGGAGCAACAGATCAAAAAAAACCAAACAAGTTTTTTTGCGGATCGCCTTACTCGGCCTGTAAGGAGCAGCATCGTCAGGTGGCCAAGATACAGCAAAAGAGAGGGCGAAACAAACCGGGAGACGCTTACCTGCGGCTTACGCGGTCGGGCGCATACTTGCGCCGCTTCGCGGGTGGAAGATCAGCGTGGTCGCTCAGGATGGCAGTTGGTGTGGGGCTTTGTGAACTTCTACAGGCCTAATCCTCCATCAACTGACATGATCTGGCCGGTGATGAAATGGGGCGCAGTGGCAAAAAACATGACTGCGGCCGCAATATCTTCGGCGGTGCCGTTGCGGCGCATCGGGGTTTTCGGGGCCATGCTGCGCATAAATGCAGCCGCCGACTTTTCGCCCAGGTCGATCATCCCCGGAGCCACGCAGTTCACCGCAATTTCAGGAGCCAGCGCCTTGGCCATGACTCGCGTCAACATGTGCAGTGCGGCTTTCGAGGAACAATAGTGGGCGTGGGTCGGCCAGGGCCGCAGACCCCCGAGCGATCCCATGTTAATGATCTTGCCTTTGCGTTTGCGCAGGTAGCTCAACGCCTCACGCGTTACCAGAAACGGCCCGCGCGTGTTTGACGCAAAAATCGCGTCCCACTGTTTTACTGTGATCTTGTCAAACGCAACCGTTTCATAATTCGCGGCATTGTTGACCAGGATGTCAATTGCCCCAAACTCCCGTGCAACCTGGCGCACCGCGGCCCGGACACTTTTCTCCTGAGCAACATCACAACGAATTGCCATCGCGCGAACAGAGTTGCGATCCAGTTCGACTAACAGGTTGCGGGCATGAGATTGCGACCGCAGATAGGTGACCGCGACGTCGGCTCCCGCATCTGCCATTGCGAGCGCAATGGCACGGCCAAGCCGCCGCGCGCCGCCGGTGACGAGCACAGTCTTTCCGGCAAGCGGCTTAGCTTCCGTTGGCATTGGGGAATTGTAACGGAGGTTCAGACGCTGCTAATGGCCGAACAAATCTTTATCTCAGCGCGTACAAATTGCCATCCATACTGCCGAAGTAAACTACGCCTTTGTCCACCACAGGCGAAGACATGATGGCGCCGATCGAAACAAATTTGAAGAATGCAATATACATGTCTTCGAAGTCATTGAGCACCGGCGCATACAGCGATTCCGGGATCAGGCTTCCGTCAGCATTGAGCACTTTGAACGGGTCGGCTTTCGAAGCGTCGGTCTTGAAATCCCAGATGAGTTTTCCGGACTTCATGTCGATTGCGTAGAGCCGGCCGTTGTGATCGCCGACATAAGCCAGGTTGCCTGCCAGTGCCGCGGAAGAAAAAATGTACGCCTTGGCATCGAAGTTGAATCGCAGCCGGCCAGTCTTCGCGTCCAGAGCCATAAAGCGCGCGCTATCTGATGTGCCAACGTACACCATGCCGTCACGCACGGCAGGTGTTCCATTTACCCAGGACTTGCTGGCCGGGTAGTCCCATTTTTTTCGGCCGGTCGCGGCGTCAATGGCATACACGTGGGCGTCGCGGCATCCCACGTAGACCACGCCGTCCACAACCGCAGGGGAGGATTGAAACCCGACCTGGTTGTGAATCTTGGGATCTTCACCGGCTTTAAACGACCATTTCTCCTGCCCGCTGTCGGCGTCGATCGCGTACAGGTAGCTGTCCCAACTGCCGATGTAAACCGTGTTGTTGGCGACCGCGGGCGAGGCGTGTACGACGTCTTTGGTCGCGAACTTCCATTGCAGCACGCCGGTTTGCGCGTCAGCCGCGTACACGTTGCCGTCTCCCGAACCGAAGAACACTTTGCCATTGGCAACCGTGGGCGAGGACATAAAAACGTCCCATGCATCCGGGATGGTCTGCGCTTCTGACTGCAAGCCGTGCAGGTTTTTCGCTTCAAACTTGCGCTCGTATTCGGTAGGCAGCACCCATCGGGGCTGCCCGGTTGCAGCATCTATGGCTGCCAGAGCCCCGGCAGATGAGACGAAGTACACCAGCCCGCCAGAGACTGCGGGCGAAGATGCGATTGGCATTCTCGATTTATATTTCCATTTCTCCTTCGCACTTTCCTGATCGATGGCGTAGAGGTACCCATCCATGCTGGCGATGTAGACCACGCCGTCGAGAATGGCCGGAGACGAAACGACAGGCCCGCCAGTCTTGAATGCCCACTTGACGCTGCCGAACTGCTTTGGTCCGGGGCTATCGTAAACACCGGTGTGAGCGGCATTGCCGTGAAACATCGCCTGCGCCGAAGCTACAATGGGCACTGCCAACAGCAGCAGCAATAAGCGCTTGAACATGTATTCTCCTGAACAGGGACTCACAGGCCGGATCCGCCACCAGAGTGGCTGGTGATCTGACGCGACTGGCGCCACATTGTTAGCAAAACCGGGTCGCCATAGCAGGAATTGCCGCGACAACATCCTGATGGAAATTTCCCAGACTGATTGCTAAACTCTGCGCATGTCGGAACCCCGGCAGGTGATCGTTTACTCTCGCAAAGGCTGTCACCTGTGCGAGATCGTGAAGGAAACACTCACCAAACTGCATCGCCGCGGAGGATTCCACTGGAGCGAAGTGGACGTGGATACTGACGATCAGCTCAGGCGCCAGTTCACTGATGAAGTGCCGGTGGTTTTTATTGACGGCCGCAAGGCATTCAAATATCGCCTTGACGAGCACGAATTCCTTCGCAAACTGGCGGGTTAGGCAGCCGCCCCACGCGGGTTACAATCCTAAGCCGAATGATTCGCACCCAGCTTTATGCCGAGCCGGCGGGGCACTTTGTCCACGAACTGATTCTTCATGCCTGTCGGAAATACGCCAATAAAACTGCGCTGGTGGACACCTCCTGCGGACGGCGCATTTCCTACGGTGAGTATGGGGAGCTGGTTCAAGCGGTGGCCAGAGGATTCATTTCAGCCGGGGTGAAGCCAGGAGATGTGATCGCGATCTTTTTGTTCAACTCCTGGGAGTTCTGCGCGACTTACCACGGCGCCACCCTTGCGGGAGCGATACCAACTCCACTGAATCCGACTTATCGTGAACGCGAGGTGCGCTATCAACTACAGAATTCTGACGCATGCCTGCTGGTAAGTGACGGCCCTAATCTGGAGCGGATCAATTTAAGCGGGCTTCCCTCGCTGCGCGCTGTGTACAGCACGCGCCACTTCGCCGCGGGCACGCTTCCCTTCTCTGAGTTGCTGAAACCAGGCCTCTCAAAAACTCCTGAACCAGTCGCCCCAACCACTGAAACGCTGGCTGCATTACCTTATTCGAGCGGGACGACTGGACTTCCCAAGGGGGTGATGCTGACGCATCACAACCTGGTGGCCAACGTGTTTCAGTTGCTCGGCCCAGGCGCTTATGAGCTGCATGAGGGCGACATCCTGCTGTGCTTTCTGCCGCTTTATCACATCTATGGACTGAACGTCGGTTTGAATCCGGTGCTGATGCGAGGCGGCACTCTGGTGTTGATGCCGCGGTTCCACACGCAGCAATTCATGTCGATCGTTTGCAGTGAGCAGGCCACTATCACGCTCGTAGTCCCCCCTGCATTGCTGGCACTGGTTCAGGCCGCGGAGGCCGGCCAGTTCGCGCAGAATCACTCATTGCGCTGGGTTAAATGCGGCGCAGCACCTTTGCCACCTGAGTTGCCGCGCCGCTTTTCCGCGCTGACCGGCATTTCGGTTGTGCAGGGTTACGGCATGACGGAGGCATCTCCGGTAACACATCTTGGATTTCTGTCTCCCGCAATGTACCGCCCGGAATCGATCGGCCATCCGTTGGCGCTCACCGACTGCCGGGTGATCGACGATGCAGGCAGCGAAGCCGGGACAAAGTGCCCCGGCGAGTTGGTGATGCGAGGGCCGCAGTTTATGAGGGGCTACTGGAAGTCGCCCGAGGCAACCGGGCTGGCGCTGCGAGATGGCTGGTACTGGTCGGGCGATGTCGTCCGGCGCGACGAGCACGGATTCTACTGCGTTGTGGATCGACGAAAAGAGCTGATCAAGTACAAAGGATTCGCGGTGGCGCCGGCAGAGGTGGAAGCAGTGCTGCTGGAGCATCCGGCAGTCCGTGATTGCGGAGTGATCGGGAAAAAAGATGCGGCAGCGGGCGAAATTCCGGTGGCGTTTGTGGTGACACACCAGAATTTCGCGCAGAACGGGCGGCTGGAACAGGAGTTGTGCAGTTTCGTCGCGGATCGGCTGACCCACTACAAGCAGCCACGGGAAGTCCGCTTCATCGATGCCATCCCGAAAACTGCTTCCGGCAAAATCCTTCGACGCGAGTTGAGAGACCTGGTTTCGTGATTTCTGGTTCGGCGCGGAACTTTTCCGGAACAACCCGCGTACTCCGTTATGTACAGAGAGGAGAAATTCATGGGAGAAAGCATTATTGGATTAGCTGCGGTAAGCCTGATATTTGGAACTCCGGCGGCTGCGATGTATACGTTTTACCGGGTGCGCAAACTGCGCACCGAAGAGCGCCTGGCGGCTTTGGCGCGCGGAGTTGAAGTTCCGATGCAACCGGAACTGCCGCAGGCGGCTCGATCACGGCGGTCGGGCATCCTGCTGGTTGCCGGAGCCCTTGGATACACCATCGCTTTTTCGCTGGTTGCGCGGGTCAATCCCGATCAATGGATCACCGCTGCATTCGGCGTGATTCCTTTCACGATTGGTTTGGGATTTCTCCTGGACACCGCGCTTATCCACAAAGATGTGCAGTCGTCCTAGACAGGTTATCGGGCCGCAACCGGCCTGGAACTTCGCCCCGCGCTTTGTTTCAGCATCTGCTCGGCGTGCTTGAGTGAGGTTTCAGTGAGTTTCGAGCCGCTGATCATGCGCGCCAGCTCGTGGGTGCGATGGTCGCTGGTGATCTCGCGAATACTAGTTCGGCTGCGGCCGGAAGCTTCTTTTTTCTCGATCAGATAATGGTGGTCAGCGAACATCGCGATCTGCGGCAGGTGCGTCACGCAGAGTACCTGGTTATACCGTGATAGCTCTTGCAGCTTTTTGCCCACGGCTTCCGCAGCGCGGCCGCCAATCCCGGTATCCACTTCGTCGAACACCATGGCGCGCTGCGATCCGCTCTGCTTCTTTTTGGCGCCAGCTTCCACGCTTGCCTTCAGCGCCAGCATGACCCGTGATAGTTCTCCGCCGGAAGCTATTTCTTCCAGCTTGCGAGGCGGCTCGCTGGGGTTGGTGGAAATCAGGAATGTCACTTGGTCGAATCCGGAGGCTGTCCAGTTCTGCTCGTCATCCGTTCCTGATGTTTCGATTCGAAATACTGCATTCATGGCGAGATCGCTGATTTCAGCCTCCACGATTTTCGCCAACCTCCGTCCCGCGCTCTCTCGCTGCCGGGATAGCGCGCGCGCCAGTTCCACATACGATTTTCCGGCGCCGGCCATCTCCGCGCGGAGTCTGGCGAGCACTTCATCTTTGTTCTCAATCTCGTTAAGTTTCTGTGACAAATTCTGGCAGCAGCGGATCACGTCATCCAACTCGGGCCCATACTTTCGCTTCAGTCGATCGAGTGCGGCCAATCTGTCCTCAACCTGGCCCAACCGCTCGGGTGAGGCTTCAACACCGCCGGCATAATCGCGCACACTCGCGCCTACGTCTTCGATGCTGATGCGGGCCGCCTGCAGGGCCGTCAGAGCCTCTCCGAACCTAGGCTCGTAGCGCGCCAGCTCTTCAATCTGTTTTTGTGCGCCGCGCAATGAAGCAGCGGTTGAATTCTCGCCCTCGTACAAAAGATCAAACGCATTCATGGCCGCGCTGTGGATCTTTTCCGCATTAGCGAGAACACGTTTCTCCGTTTCCAGCTGCGCGTCCTCGCCGGCCTGAAGATGGGCTTCTTCGATTTCTCGTTTCTGGAATGCCCACAGATCAACCATCTGTTGCCGTCCCTGTTCTCCACGCTCCAGTTCAGCAATATGAGAGCGGAGTGAGTTCCAGGTTTCGAACGCTTTGGCCAGGCTCTCCGAATCAATTCCCGCGTACGAGTCCAGCAGCGCCAGCCGCGATTGAGCATCGAACGACATCAATGTTTCATTCTGCGCGTGGATGGTGGCCAGGTGGGGAGCCAGCTGCTTCAGAACGGCAACCGTGGCCGGCTGATTATTGACGAACACCCGCCCCTTTCCACCAGTCAGGATTTCCCGGCGCAGAATCAGCGACTCGTCTGAGGCATCCAGCCCATTGCTCTCGAGAATGCGAGCGATTGCCTTCTCTGACACCGAGTCCGGCTCGAAAACTGCAGAAATGGTAGCCCGCTCGGTCCCACTGCGAACGACCTCGGGCGAGGCTTTTTCGCCCAGGAGCAAAGCCAGGGCATCAATCAGAATGGATTTTCCAGCACCTGTTTCACCGGTGAGAAGATTCAATCCGGGCGCGAACTGCACGGCTGCGCTTTCAATGACCGTGTAGTTTTCGAGCCGCAATTCGGCCAGCAAGGTCTGTCCTGATCAGCAGAGATGAGCGCAGGATAGCACGGCCAGTGCCGTAACTGGACGTTTTGAAAAAAGGCCCCGGCATGGCCGGGGCCTGAATGACTAATGCTATCCCTAAACCGCTTTCCGCTCGGTTCCGGTCTCATCTCTCTCTGACCTGGGACCGACACTGCAGGTAGTACATGAACCGATCACTTCCCTGCGGCGCTGGCGCAGACGGCTTTGGAACGTATCCCAGCGCGCGCCAATGCCTGCCGCACTGTTGCTGATGGTTACGTCGTCGCTTCCGGGGTTCGTGATATCGGCAGATTCCGAACTCAGCCGCTCCGAACCGATGCTTGTCCGGCTACTCGCATCTACCGATGAACGCCCGCGGGAACTATAGCCTGCTGCTTCCGGAGTACCTGTCATAGGGCCGGTCGCGCCCGAACCCTGCGTCATCTGCTGCGTGGTGGGGGTGATGTTGCGGTCCGTTTCTGCCCGGTGCATGACTGGCTTGGCTTCCCATTTGGAACGGTAACGGTTCTCGTAATCGGTCCATTTGTCTTCTGCTTTCACGTCCTTTTCGTTGTACGCCGGAAAGCTCTCGATCTGTTCCTTGCTCAGATCAATCGCAAAGTCGTCCTCGTGCTCTGCCGAAGGCCGGATCTGGTCCGCCGGGACAATGAATTTATTCGATGAAAGCCACCCCCCCGTATCCACCACGACGTAACGAATATCGCCACTCGAGTGATCGAAGATCACGTCGTCAATCTTGCCCAGTTTTTCGTCATTCAAGCCATACACGTGCGAGCCGCGAACATCCTCCAGATCCTCCTCGGACTGAATGAATTGAAAATCGCGCAGTGTGCCGTAGTGTGCCATCTGACCTCCTCAATGGTTCGAAATTAAGTCTGTGCCTTGGATGCCTGCCCTTCGGGTGGGGTTTTTAACTTAGATCCCTGGCGCAAAACCCCGTGGCGATTGGGGTTCGCCTAGATATTCACAAGGTCAGGCAGGCTGCAGCCCTGTTCTATAATCGTGAGAAGGACACTCCTACAAAATGCATTTGTACTTATTGCTGACATTCGTTGGCGGCGAGATATTGGACCTTGTTGGCGAGACCGGGGCGGTCGCCAAAATGGTTCTGCTGGTACTGCTCGCCTTCAGCCTGATCTCCTGGGCCATCATTCTTTCCAAGTGGAGCGGTATTCGGCGAGCCCGGGTCCAGAGCGGACGCTTTATCCGTGCTTTCCGCAAGGCGCAGAGGCTGCAGGATGTTGGTGCCGTGGCGGAACAGTTCCGGCCCAGTCCCCTGGTGGGCGTGTTTGAAAACGGTTTTGAGGAATACCGCCGACAGGGAGGCGTTTCGACCGGAGCAATTCGCAGCCCGCTTGCTATTCAACGTGCCATGCAGATCGCTTCATCGGAGGAAATGACTCGTCTCGAGCGTAATCTTTCGTGGCTTGCCATTACCGGGGCGGTCACGCCTTTTGTGGGCCTGTTCGGGACGGTGTGGGGCATTATCGATGCCTTCCACGGCCTGGGGACGGCCGGTGCCGCGACGCTGCGAGCGGTTGCTCCAGGTATCTCTGAAGCGCTGATCACTACCGCCGCCGGCCTGGTAGCTGCTATTCCGGCTGTAATCGCTTTCAACCTGATCGGCAGTTCCATCCGCGAGTTCGCGTCCCGCTGTGACGACTTTTCACTCGAGATGTTGAACGCTGTCGAACGCCAGCAGCCGCAACCCTCATATCGCTCTCCAGAAACGGCGGAGGTGCGGCGGTAATGGCCTTTACGGCTTCCAACGGACGCACTCAAACTTCCCTCTCCGATATAAACATCACGCCGCTGGTTGACGTCGTTCTGGTCCTGCTCATTATCTTCATGGTGACCGCGCCGGTCCTGCAGTCGGGGATTGAGGTGAATGTTCCTAAAACGCGCACCGTGAAAGAGATCACCGAAGAGCGCATGGTGATCAGCATCGACAAGCAGCAGCGGGTCTTTATGGGCAACGACGCGGTAAATATCAACGAGATCGCCGGCAAGTTGAAGCAGAAGATCCGCGACCCACAGCACCAGTCGATTTTTATTCGCTCTGATGAAGACGTTCCATTCGGCGCATTCGCCACCGTAATGGACGCGGTCAAGCAATCCGGAATTACCAACGTCAGCATCGTTACGCAGCCTCTTGATACGCATGGAAAGTCACGCTGAAATCTTTTTCGAGCATGAGCGCTGGGGCCGCAACCTGGCGTGGTCGGTCGGCCTGCACGTGCTGGTGGCGGGTTGCATTGTGGGCTACGCGATTGTCGCCCCTGCGAGCCGAGGATCTGATTGGGGCGCGGGCGGAGGAGGGGACGCCATGGGCGTAACCCTGGTCAGCAATGTGCCTCTGCCTGCGAATGCGACGCAGACGCAGAACGTGCTCGCCAACGAATCCAAGGGAGTGTCGCAATCGCAACCGCAACCTGAAGTCAAGCAACCGGAACCGGAAGCGATTCCAATTCCTGATAAAAACGCTAAGAAGAAAACAAAGCTTGAGACCAGCGCCACCAAACGAAAGCCTGAACCGCAGCCGGTGGAAGAAGCAAACAACATCGTTCCGTTTGGCCAGGGTGGCCCGGTCAGCGGGCCATACGGCACATTCAGCGTGGGCGGCGCCAAGGGAGGATTCGGCTTTACCGGTGGCGGCGGAGACTTTGGGAACAAGTACTCCTGGTACGTAAAGGTCATTCAGCAGAAAGTTTCTGAAAACTGGTTGAAGTATGAAATCGATCCTCGCATCAGCGCGGCTAATCGGGTGTATGTCACTTTCGATGTGGCGCGCGACGGCAGTCCTCGCAACGTGCAAGTGGAGCAATCGAGCGGCGTGCCTTCGCTCGACCAGTCGGCGGTACGAGCTCTGCAGCGCATTGACACTTTTGGTCCCTTGCCGTCGGATTACTCGGGAAATAAGGTTTCGGTTGAGTTTTGGTTCGATTACAACAGGAAATAATCGAGTTTTCTGGTTTTCATGAACGATCACTCTAGTCAACTGAGGACATGGGTTTTGATCAGGCCAATCATCTTCGCTGTCATACTTGCTTCTCTTTTCTCGTCTGCTTTCGCGCAGGACTGGATTCGCACCGGCACCGGCCTTGGAGTCGAAAAGGTTCGCATCGCTGTACCTGATTTCAAAGCCGCCACTCAGGATCCTAAAAACACCGACTTGCTGCGGGTCTTCAATGACACGCTATTCAGCGATCTCGAAAATGCCGGAATTTTTGATGTGGTCTCGAAAAGTTTCTACCCGCTCGGGCCAATCGGCACTCCCGCAGACGTGAAGTTCGAAGGCTGGAGTGGCCCTCCGGCCAACGCTGCCATGCTTGCCTTCGGCAATCTGGGCGTGACCGGCAGCAACATGACGGTGCAAGGCTGGCTGTATGACGTGAAAAACGTGGCCTCGCCCCAAGTGCTCGGCAAGCAATACGGAGACGCCCCGACCCCGGACGCGGCGCGCCTCACGGCACATAAATTTGCCGACGAGATCATTTTTCGTCTCGGGGGCGGCATTCAAGGGATTGCCGAAAGCAAGATCGTGTTCGTGAGCAGCCGTACCGGGAAAAAAGAAATCTGGGAAATGGATTATGACGGCAACAATCAACATCAGGTCACGCATCTGGGGTCGATCTCGCTGTCACCGCGCTTTTCGCCGGATGGTTCGCGAATCGCGTTCAGCTCTTTGACCAAATCGGGATGGGACATCCTGATGTATTCGCTCGAACTCGACCGTGTGGTTGCATTCCCCAGGTTTGGGGGCACCAACGTGTCGCCGGCTTGGGCGCCCGATGGCACGAAGATTGCTTTCTCTTCCTCACGGTCCGGAGATCCCGAAATTTACGTCGCTGAGGCTGCTGGCACCAATCTGAAGCGCATTACTTCGTTCAAAGGTCCGGACGTTTCGCCGACCTGGAACCGCAAGACCGGCGCCCAGATCGCGTGGGTCAGCGGGCGCTCCGGCCTGCCGCAAATCTATATGTCGGAAGCCGACGGCACCAACGCACAGCGCTTCACTGAAGAAGGCTATGCGGTATCGCCATCGTGGTCGCCGAACGGCCAGTTCCTGACGTTTTCATGGATTCGTCACTATGGGCCGGGCGCTCCTGGCGCTCAGGATATCTATCTGATGGACATCGCCAGCAAGCAATGGGTGCAGCTGACCCATGATGGCGGCCGCAACGATTCTCCATGCTGGTCGCCGGACGGACGTCACATCGTGTTCCAGTCGAACCGCTCAGGCACGGAGCAGATCTGGACCATGCTGGCCGATGGTACTGCGCAGAAACCGGTGACTGCATCGGGACGTAATTCGCAGCCTAACTGGAGCTGGAAATGAGATTCCTTCAGCGACGTTTGCCGTTTCGGGCGGCCGCTGATGAGAGAAGACTAACGTGCGCCACTCGTCTGGGCACGCATCCGCATGGAGGAGAAGTGAAGCTAAAACTGAAATGGATTAGTTTGATTCTGGCGCTGAGCGCAGTGATCATGCTGAGCGCGTGCAAGAAGAAGGTAGCTCCGCCGCCACCCCCACCACCGCCGCCACCGGCCGCGCCCACCGCGTCGCTCACGGCGAATCCCAACGCCATTGACAAGGGTCAATCCAGCACCCTTAACTGGGAAACCAGCAATGCCACTGACGTCAGTATTGACGGTGTGGGAGCAGTACGGCCGACCGGCTCGCAGTCGGTTACGCCGCCCGAGTCCACCACCTACACCCTGACCGCGAAAGGCCCGGGTGGAACACAGCAGGCCACGGCGCGGGTCACGGTCAATGCTCCGCCGCCGCCTCCGACGGCATCGTCAGCTACTGAGGAAGAACTCTTTTCGCAAAATGTCAAAGACATTTACTTTGACTACGACAAGAGCGACGTTCGCGGCGACCAGCAATCGTCGTTGCAAAGCGACGTCGCGTTCCTTCGCCAACATCCCAACATCGGTGTCACGGTGGAAGGACATTGCGACGAGCGCGGCTCAACCGAATACAACCTGGCCCTGGGCGACAGCCGCGCCAGCGCGGTTCGCAACGCCCTGGTGCAAGGCGGGGTCGCAGGCGATCACGTAAAGACCATCAGCTACGGCAAGGAAAGGCCGTTCTGCACTGAGTCGAACGAGCAGTGCTGGCAGCAGAACCGCCGTGGACACTTCGTTTACCAGAAATAAAGCGGTGACGAGAGCGCCGGAGTTGGCCGGCTCCGGCGCCTTTTCTCCCGCTTGGAACGGCCCTCGTCAAAGCCTCGTTCAGCTCTGTTTTGGCATCTATAGGACTATTCACATGAACATTAAACAAAAACTCGGCATCGCCCTACTGTGTGTGTCAATACTGGCTGCCACGCCTTTATTCGCGGCCAATCGCGACATGGTTCAGCTGCAGACCCAGGTGCAGGACCTTCAGGACCGCATGACGCGCATGCAGCAGTCGTTTGACGAGCGCATGGGCATCATGAAAAACCTGATGGACCAGAATACCGACACCGTCAACAAAGTCGGCGCTGCGATTACCAATCTTCAAAGCAGTATGCAGAAGCAGCAGGGCGACAGCAGCGCGCACGTGGAAGCGTTATCTGGCCAGCTTCAGTCCTTGAATGACACGCTTGACGAACTGAAAGCGCGGCTGGCAAAGGTCAGCAAGCAACTTGAGGACATGCAGTCATCGCAGCAGAACCTGGCTTCCCAGCAGCAACAACAGCAACAACAGCAGGCGCAAGCCCCTCCGCCCGATGTCCTGTACGCGAATGCTCTACGCGATTATCAGGCGGGCAAGGGGGATCTTGCCACGCAGGAATTCTCCGACTACGTCAAGTTCTATCCCAACACTGATCTCGCCGGAAACGCCTATTTCTATCTCGCCGAGATGCAATATCGAGGCGGCAACTATACACAGGCGGTGAAGAACTACGACGAAGTTCTGCAGACCTTTCCGGATGGGAACAAAGCCGCCGCCGCCGAACTGAAAAAGGGCCTGGCTCTGATCGAACTCGGGCGCCAGGATGACGGCGTGGCTGCGCTGCGGCACGTGGTGCAGCGCTATCCCAAAACCACCGAGGCACAGCAGGCTCGCGAACGCCTGCGCCGGCTCGGAGTGCCTGCCTCCGGCACTACCGCCCACCGGTAAGTTAGTTTTGTCCGGAAAAAATGGGGAGCACGTTTCCGCTCCCCCTGGTTTACCCGATTCACTATCTACCTAGAGCGAGTTGAGGAACGTCAACAGCTGCCTATGTTGCGAGGGCGACAGCCTGGAATAGTTCTTGATTACTCCGCTGGCCTCTCCCCCATGCCGCTGAATCGCACCAGCTACCGTTACTGAAGCGCCATCATGCATCAGCCGGTCGCGCGTGCGCATTCCCCACAGCGGAACAGTTCGCAGCTTGTTGGCAGTGTCAGCGGGTCCGTTCTGCACAATGCCATCTCCGGTGCCCACGTTGTGCAGCAGGAAATCGCTGTAAGGATGGATGGTCTTGTTGCCCAGCGCATCAGGAACTACAAACGCTCCTCCCGCGAACGAAGTTCCGGCTGGAGCAGTGGTGATGGAAGGCACATGGCACATGGCACAGCCGATCTGGGTGAAGATCTGCTGCCCGGCTCGGGCCGATGGCGTGTTGATGAGCGCGGAATCGACCGGCGGCGCCTTCGTGCCTCGCATAAACATTGCGAAGCGGTCGATGTCGCCTTCTGCGTCCTCCGGGTCTTCTGTGGTCTTACACAAGCTAGTGGTGTCAGTCAGGTTGAGACGGTTGGTTATGCCTTGTTCGTTCAGATAGGCGTCTGAGGCAAAAGAAAGCAGGCTGGCCTGCTGGTCCTTCCATCCGAAACGCCCGATGCGGGTTTGCCCCGTCGCTTCGAAAAGCGGCACCTGAATGGCTTCCCCAGCGATTAGCCCGCCTGATTGCACGCGCTGCTGCCTGGCAATGTTCTGCAAGGTCGCATCATCGATTGCCTCGACGAAGCCATCCCCCAGAATATTCAACGACATTCTGAATGTACGAATGCCCTCGGAGGGCGGCGCGTGTTCCTGCGCCTCCGCGCAAGTTGACCGATCATTCACCAGCGAGCGGCTGGGCACGCTGGTTTGGCCATCGTTCACGAAGATGGTGGGGTTAACGAACTGACCGCGGCTGTTATTGTGGCCGACGCGGAGTTCGGCAACCTGGCTTCCGCCCCCGGTTACGGGGCTCTGATGGCAATCGACGCAGGAGCGCGCGTTGTACATCGGGCCGAGCCCGTTGTCCACTCCGTCCGCTTCTTCAAATGCTGCCTGGTCCGCGGTGAAACTCGCGTCGTCCTCGATCCCGTTGCTAGCGGACTGTGAACCTGGGTTTTCACTCAAAGTGGGCGTGCTGAATCCGGTCGGCGCTTCCCGCGCAGTGGACTGGCTTCGCACCTTCAACATCAGGCCCGATGCCATTACCACCAGGGTCAGAAAGCCTGCTACCAGCAACTTTCTCCTTGGCATAGACACACCTCCAGCATGCGGAATGCGGACACACTCCAGCTGTGCAAGTCAGGCAATTAATGTGCAGGAGTAACTGTGGCGGACTACTCCCCTTGTCGGCGGACGACTGCTGATAAGCGCTAAACTGAAAACCGGCGTGGGGAACGCGAGTCTCAGGCGAGCGGATTACCCGCCGTGCAATGCAATGAAGGGCGCTGCTGTTGAATTAGAAAAAACTCAGACGAGAGTACCGCAATTTTTAAATCCGTCAAGATGCCCGGAAGTACATTCAGTTGTGGAAATTCTCGCTCGCGCTCAGGGCCACTATTTCTCTTGACTGAATACGACTTTTCCTGCCACCCAGGTCTGCAACACTTTCGCATCGCGAATCTTTTCCGGCGGCAACGAAAACAAATCGTCTGATACCAGCACCATGTCTGCCAGCTTGCCTGGGCTGATGGTCCCCTTTTCCTGGTCCTGAAATTCCGCATACGCGGAACCCATGGTGTATGCCTCAAGCGCCTCTGGCAATGTGAGCTTCTGCTCAGGAAACCAACCTTTAGGATTCTTGCCGTCCAGTGTGGCACGCGTCACCGCCGCATAAAGGCTGAGCATCGGGTTCAGTGGCGCCACACTCCAGTCCGTGCCAAATGCGAGCCGCACGCCATGATCTTTGAAGGTGCGAAAGGCATATGTCCGGCTGGCGCGATCGTGCCCGATGCGCTTTTCCGCCCAGCGCCCATCATCAATGGCGTGATACGGCTGCACCGAAGCGATCACATGCAAGCTCGCAAACCGGTCGAAGTCTTTCGCGGCCATGTGCTGCGCGTGCTCGATTCTCAACCGCCGGTCAGCCTCACCATGCAGGTTGATCAGTTCGTCATAAATATCCAGGATCATCGAAATCGCCTGGTCCCCAATAGCATGCGTGCAAATCTGCAGCCCCGCAGCGTCCGCCTTCATCATGCGATCGCGCATCAGCGAAACCGGGTGCATTTCGTCCGACAGGATTCCATGTTTTTGCGGCGCGTCCAGAAATGGATCGTAAAAATAAGCGGTCGCCGAACCCAGCGAACCATCCGCAAACGCCTTCAGCGCTCCGATACGCAACTCCGGTGGCCCAAACGCATGACGGATTCCCAATTTACTTTGATCTTCAACATGAGTGATCAATGGCGCGGCGTAGATTCTTGCCGTAAGCTCCCCTCGCTGCATGAGTTCGGAATAGACCGCAATGCTTTCATAACTCGCATCCATCTCCTGCACGCTGGTCACGCCCAGGCTGCCAGCGTGCGCAAGCGCTCGCTGGATGGCGTGCATCCGCTTCGCATGCGAAAGCGGAGGGATTGCCTTAGTCAGCAGATCCTGCGCCGCATCTTTCAGCGCACCCGTAGGATTGCCCGCGCCATCACGCACAATTTCCCCGCCCGGCACATCTGGCGTGCCGGCATCGATCTTTGCCAGGCGCAATGCCAAAGAGTTTGCCAGCCCCATGTGCCCGTCATAACGGGTCACCCACACCGGCGTGTTGGGCGCCACCGCATCAATCATCTGCCTGTCAGGTAATTGCGCCGGGTTCCACTTGGTCTCATCCCAGTCACCGCCGAGTATCCATTCACCTTGTGGCGTGGTTTTGGCTCTTTCTGCGATTCGCCGGGTAAATTCCTGTGCGCTAGGCGCGTCATTGAGCTGAATGCTGTCCAGCTGCATGCCCCCCTCAAGAAAATGAACGTGTGCATCATTGAATCCAGGCAGCAACAGATGAGACTGCGCGTCTACGATCTGTGTTTTTGGCCCTCTCCACACTTCCAGCTCGGAATTGTTTCCCACTGCCACGATTTTTCCCGAGAGCACGGCCACCGCCTCTGCCCAGGGCTGACTCTGATCGCCCGTCCAGACCTTCGCGTTGCGAATCATCAGATCGGCAGCAGGCCTGCGATCCGAGGAGCTGATCAGCGTCGCACATAACATCACTGTGCTGACTGTCAGCGTCAGCTTGGCCTTAATTGATCTCATAATTGATCTAGTCCCTCTCCGTCCCGAGCCGCCCGGAACCCGTCCTAACGCACGTGACTTGAGCAGGCTGTGCAAATGCCTAATACTTTCCTCTTAGCCGTGGGTTCCGAATTAAGTTCTAAATCTTACCCCGCCTACATGATTTTCAGTATGCGCTGTACAGAGTACCCTGCATTGTCCCCTGAGCGAATCCCGCCTAGGCTGTGTCCATGCCGACTGCTCCCAAAAGAGAGTCCTGGAAGCGCGCTTCCCGGTCCGTGTCCGTTTCAGGGAGTGCTCGTTCTCCGAAAATCATGCGGCAGAGGCCTTGCCGGCCTCCGGCTTCGAAAACCCTGTTGTGGATCGACGACTACGAGCCAGGACTGGCTTTGTATAAGGCTGTTTTTGAAGGCTTTGGCTTTAACGTGCTGACTGCTTCAGGGGGACGAAAGGGGCTGGATTTAGCGGCGTCGCATGATTTCGACGCCGTGGTGGTGGATTACGAGATGCCGGAAATGGATGGTGGAGAGGTCGCTGCGGAACTCAAGAGCAGTTGTCCTGA
>Ga0310810_10000097_pt1 | contig 90833 bp, 75 predicted proteins | sample NCmetagenome_FD_207641 | JGI IMG/M metagenome (GOLD analysis project Ga0310810, IMG submission 207641) | Soil microbial communities from experimental microcosm in Duke University, North Carolina, United States - NC | ecosystem: Engineered > Artificial ecosystem > Soil microcosm > Unclassified ... | reverse complement strand
TACAAGTTCACGCCGCAGTTCTCCGGCGCCATCCGGTGGAACCAACAGCTCTTCGGCCGCATCGCCAACCGCACCGGCGGCACGGTCGGCTGGGGCCGCGACACCTGGCGCGTCGACGTGGCGCCCGTCTATCGCTTCACGCCGCACACTGAATTGAAGCTGCAATACAGTCTTCAGTTCGGGGCGATCGGCCATACCGCCTATTCGCACCTGACCGCCGCGCAGTTCGTGCTGCGGTTCTGAGGCCGAAGCGGCACGATCGGCGCCGCTGTAGGGCGGGGTCTCCGTACCCCGCCATTCCCCGCTGGCGGCATGCGGAGATGCCGCCCTACACCCGCGAACCACCGCTGTAACAGCCCTGTTACTGCAACCCGCTTTTCTCAGCGCGGGGATGAACAACGTTGGGGTCAACCCGCGGAATCCTCCGCGCCCTCATCCCGCCTCTTACCTTGCGCATGAAACTGCCCGCCTCGCTCGCCCGCCGTGTCACCTGGATCAACCTGCCCGGCGCCGTGCTCATCGCCCTGCTCCAACGCCTGCCCGCGGTGAACGTCGTCGCAGTCGCCGACGAGATGGTCTCCACCTCGCCGGTCGGAGTCGTCCTCAAGTCCTGCGCCGTCCTCGCCACCGCGCTGGGCGCCGTCAACTCCATGGCCGGCGCCACGCCGCTCGTGCCGACCACCGGGACGGCCTCCGGCATCACCGTCTCCACCGGCACCGCCGTCTCGGTTTTCTACACGATCAACGGCACGCAGACACCGATCAAGTCGTGGACGGTCAACGGCTCCTTTCCTGCCGGGCTGGATTTCTCCGGGTTGACCAGCGATGGCACCGTCAACGTGGCGACATTGCACCTGGAGGGCACGCCAACCGCAGCTGGCACATTCCACCTCACGATCGAAGCGTTCGACGGGACCAACGGCTCGGGGTTCAACTCCGCTCTCTACAGCTACACCATCACCGTCAACGGCACCACGACCACCACCGCACCGGCATTCACGACGCAGCCCAACAGCCAGACGGTCACGGCGGGCGCCAGCGTCAGCTTCACCGTCGCCGCGTCCGGCTCCCCGGCGCCGACCTTCCAGTGGCGCAAAGACAACGTCGACATCGCCGGCGCGACCAACACCACCTTTAGCATTGCCAGCGCCGCCGTCGGCGATGCCGGCACTTATACCGCCGTAGCCACCAACTCCGCCGGCTCCGCCACCAGCAATGGCGCCGTCCTCACCGTCAACGCCGCGGCAACCGCGCCCGCCTTCACGACGCAGCCCAACAGCCAGACGGTCACGGCGGGCGCCAGCGTCACCTTCACCGCCGCCGCGTCCGGCTCCCCGGCGCCGACCTACCAATGGCGCAAAGACGGCGCCAACCTTGCCGGCGCGACCAACGCCAGCTTCAGCATCGCGAGCGTTGCCACCGGAGACGCCGGCGTCTATTCGGTCGTGGCCACCAACTCCGCGGGTTCGGCCACCAGCAACAACGCCACGCTCACCGTCAACGCCGCGGCCACCGCGCCCGCCTTCACAACCCAGCCCGCCAGCCAGTCGGCGACCGTCGGCGCCAGCGTCACCTTCACGGCCGCCGCATCCGGCTCCCCGGCGCCGACCTACCAGTGGCGGAAGGACGGCGCGAACATCGCCGGCGCGACCAACGCCAGCTTCAGCATCGCGAGTGTCGCCACCGGCGACGCCGGCGTCTATTCGGTCGTAGCCACCAACTCCGCGGGTTCGGCCACCAGCAACAACGCCACCCTCACCGTCAACGCCGCCACCACCGCGCCTGCCTTTACGACCCAGCCCACCAGCCAGTCGGCGACCGTCGGCGGCAGCGTCACCTTCACGGCCGCCGCGTCGGGCTCCCCGGCGCCGACCTACCAATGGCGCAAGGATGGCGCCAACCTTGCCGGCGCGACCGACGCCAGCTTCAGCATCGCGAGCGTTGCCACCGGCGACGCCGGCGTCTACTCGGTCGTGGCCACCAACTCTGCGGGTTCGGCCACCAGCAACAACGCCACCCTCACCGTCAACGCCGCGGCCACCGCGCCCGCCTTCACGACGCAACCTGGCAGCCAGACTGCCACCGTGGGCAGCAGGGTCACGCTGACGGCGGCGGCCTCGGGCTCGCCGACCCCGACTTACCAGTGGAAAAAGAACGGTGCCAATATCGCCGGCGCCACCAACGCCACCTTCACCATCGCGTCGGTCGGCAGCGGCGATGCCGCCGATTACACCGTCGTCGCGACGAACTCCGCCGGGTCCGTCACCAGCAACGCCGCCACGCTCGCGGTGCTCGCCAGCCGCCTGGTCGACGGCAAGGTGACCGCCGGCCATTCGGTCGTCCTCTCCGCCGCCAACGCGAGCGGCAGCATCCAATGGCAGGTCTCAAGCGACGGCGGCGCCACCTGGACCAATCTCAGCGACGGCGCCAATTACGCCGGCACCACCGGCTCGCAGCTCGCGATCAAGGATGCCTCCGCCGGCTTGAACGGCCTGAAGTACCGCTACGTCGCGACCGACAACGGCACCGTGACGACCAGCCAGGCGGTCACGCTGACGGTCGCCGCCGCGCTCCTGCCCTTCCCGACCAGCCTCGCCGTCGATTCAGCCGGCAATATCTATGCCGGCGACGGCAACGCCAACACCGTCCAGAAGATCTCGGGCGCCAGCCAGGTGTCGGCGGTCGCCGGCAGCAACGGCACCTCCGGCTCCGCCGACGGCACCGGGGACACCGCCCGCTTCAACGGCCCGAACGGCATGGTGCTGCTCGCCAATGGCAATCTCGTCGTGGTCGACACCGCCAACTCCACGCTTCGCACCGTGACGCCCGCGGGCGTGGTCACCACCCTCGCCGGCACCGCCGGCACGCGCGGCAACGCGGACGGCACCGGGACGGCAGCCTCCTTCTCCTCGCCGGCCGCCGTGGCGCGCTCATCCGGAGGCGTCTTGTTTGTCGCCGATGCCATGAACCACACGATCCGCAAGATCACGTCCGACGGCGCCGTCACGACCTTCGCCGGCAGCGCCGGGGTCAGCGGCGCGGTCGACGGCACCGGCAGCGCCGCGCGGTTCAATCTCCCCAGCGGCATCGCCGTCGACGCCAACGACAACATCTACGTCGCCGACACGACCAACAATCTCATCCGCAAGATCACCAGCGCCGGCGCCGTCAGCACGGTGGCGGGCGTGACCGATGTCGGCGGGTTCGACGACGGCACCGGCAGCGCCGCCCTTTTCCACCAGCCGGAGGGCCTCGCGGTGGATGCCGCCGGCAATGTCTACGTGGCCGACACCGCCAACTCGACGATCCGCAAGGTCACTCCCGGCGGGACGGTCACCACGATCGCCGGCGAGCCCACCATCGCCGGGCTGGAGGACGGACCGGGCCAATTCGCGCTGTTCAACCGGCCGCAGGCGGTCGCACTCGACGCCGCCGGCAACATCTACGTCGCCGACACCGGCAATGCCGCCATCAGGAAGATCGACGTCAATGGCAACGTGACGACGCTCGCGCTCACCGCCGCGCCCGCGCCCACGCCCACGCCTACCCCGACTCCGACGCCGACACCCACCCCCACGCCCACTCCGACGCCCTCGCCGTCGGGCGGCGGCGGAGGTGGCGGCGGCGCGATCTCGCCTCTGTTCTTCGCCGCCCTGTCCCTCCTCGCCATGGGCCGCCGGCTGTTCCGTCCACGCCGGTGACCTGAACCTGCCCCTGGGCGCAACCGGACAGGGCGGCGACCGACACAAAAGCCCGCGGGACATTCTGGAGCCGGGGTGCAACCTCGGGGTCACCCCGGCTTCTCCTAACCACGGCGTCGCAAGGCGCCGTGGTTTTTGTTTGGGTTCGCCGACCGCGCCGGCGGTCAGCCGCCCGCAGGTGCTTTCGGGCACAACGCCTCGAATTGGGTCCGCTGCGCCGGGTCGCGGGCCAGACTGAGACCACGCTGCGCGAGCCGGGCGGCGGCGTCCTCCTGGCCGTTTCGACTGGCGAGCAAGGCTGCCTGATAGAGCAGTTCCAGGTTTCCCGGAAAGTACGCCGCACCCTGCTCCAGCAGGTGGATCTCGGTGTGCCCCAGTTCGGCCTGGCTGTTCAGCCAGACTTCCGCCGCGAGACCATAGGCCTCCAGCAAGGGAGGCGCCTGCGCCAGGCCACGCAGCAACGGCGCGGTGACGAATTTTGCCTGCGCTGGTCCCAGGCGACCACCATCCTGGTCTTTCGCCTGGCGGTAGCGCAGCCGGGCCAGTGCCAGGTAAGCGCTCGGACGAACGACGCCGGCGTCGGCCGCAGCCTCCAGCAATGTCCGCGCGGAGGATGCGCGCTCGAGATCAAGCTCGTAGAGGCCGATCGCCGCGAGCAAGCGCGGGTCGCGATTTCCCTTCTCCCACGCCTGCAGCGCGAGCCGATGCGGTTTTTCGGGAACGGTGGCGCCGGGGAATCTTGTCTTGAGGTAGCCGGCCACGAGACGGGTCCAATCCTCGCGCACCCGCAATATCTCCGTCCGGGTGGCCGGGCGGATTTCCGGCCGGGCCTGAGCCGCGGCGGGCACGCGAAACTCCGTCGTGCGGCGGAGGGCGTCGGGAAGGTACGCATTCAGCTCCCTCGTTGCCTGGCCAAATTCCAAACCGAAAGCGTCACGAAACGCCGCCTCGGTCGGCGCGCCGTCGTCCACGCGATCGACAAAATGCCACATGGCCGCGGCTCGCGTCGATCCTTGGGCCGCGAGCGCCCACCGCACCAGCAGGGCGGCGCCCGCATTCCACACCGGCATCTCCGGGCTCTCGTCCGCGGGCTGCGGCCCGAGGATGACCTGCAAGGGCATCGCATCGCCCACTGCTTCGGCCCCACCCGGCTCGGCGTCAGCGCGGGTACGGTGCGCCAAGACCTTCAGCAGCGCGGCCGTCGCTTCGTCGGAAACCCAAACCTCAGGGGGAACGGAGAAGAGGTCACGATCGGTGGCATAATTGACCTTGGTGGTATCCCGACCGATGCGGTTGGCCTTGCCGCCTTGGATGGGGGTGCTGAACAGCTGCTGATCGATCGTGCGGACGGCGTACTCCTCGGTGAGCTCCGCCGTCTGCGCGCGATAGAGCCCCGAGTAGAGGTTCATCACCCCGGCGACGACCCAGTCCGGCAGCGCCGGCCGCCGCTGGGCAAGCAGGTCGCGGACATGACCGGGATGCAACATGAGCCGGTTGGGATCGAAGTTCACCGGGTCCAACGTCACGAACACCATCGACTGGTCCCGGTCGCCGAGTTCGATGTTCGGCGCCATCCGCGAGTTGCCGCGCGTCAGGCTTTCGCCGCCGTACATCAGCGTGTGCTCGCCGAGGTCCTCGCCCAGCAACTCCCGCGGCATGAGCGCCAGGTTCTGCGGGGTGGATAGGATGATCACGCGGGGCACATCCGACCGCGCCCAGTATTTCGTCGGGACAAAATACCGCAGCAATGATTCGGCCCGCGCCAGGCCCCGCAAGTATTCCGCCGTCTGCTCGTCCGGGCAGCACGACAGGATCTCATAGCCGGGAATTTCCACGTAATGCCAGGTCGGACCGTGGTCCGAGACGATCACCATCGGCGGCAATTCCACCATCGGGCCCGATACGACGACCTCCGTCGCCCGCAGCGCCAGGCCGGACACCAGCAACCCACCATAACAAATGAGTCGCATGGTCCTCATGTCGCGGCCGCCAAGCAATCGTTTCGCCGGCCCACAGTCAACAGACCTCAATCCGCCTGCCTTCGCTTTGCTCGACAAAGGCTGGTGCCCGGGGTGGGAATCGAACCCACAAGCCTTTAGGGGGCGGTGGATTTTGAGTCCACTGCGTCTGCCAGTTCCGCCACCCGGGCGATCGAGTCAGCGAGAGAAAGCCGGGCGTCAGGCGATGTAAACCCTGTTTTGTGGCTTCGCCCGCGACAAAATTTTAGGGCGGCATCTCCGGATTCCGCCTCATCCGTGGAGACGGGGTGCCCTCACCCCGCGAGGCGCACCGCGACTGCCAGCCCGCGGGACGAGGGCGTCCCGCCTCTACGTGCAAAATGCGAGTTCGACTTATTGGGTGACTCGCGCCGCCAGGAAGCGATCGATCCCATCGGCCGCCTGGCGGGCGTCCAGCACGAGTTCCATCATGGAGGCCGTGCCCCGCAAAATGGCGCCGCCGGCGAAAACCCCGGGCAGGTTCGTCTCGTGATCCGCCGTCACCTGCATGTGGCCGCGGGCGTCCAAGGCCAGGCGCGCGAAGTCGTCGCATTGCGGAAGCTGCGGCGCCTTGAAACCGTACGCCACGAACACGGCGTCCGCGGGCAGGTCGATCTCGGTTTGCGGCACCGCTCGCACCGGCGGGCGACGCGAGCCCTCGACCGGCGCTGATTCGGTCCTGACGCAACGCACGCCGAAGACCCGCCCATCGACGTCGCCCAGCACGGCCGAGGCCTGGGTGGAAAACAGGAACCGCGCCCCTTCCTCCCGGGCCCGCGCGTATTCCTCGGCGTCCGCCAACATGGCCCGCTCGTCGCGGCGGCAGAGGCAGAGCGCATCGGCCGCCCCGAGGCGGATCGCCGTGCGCAGCACGTCCATGGCGGTGTCGCCGGCGCCGAGCACCACGACCCGCCGGCCGCGCAGGTTGCCGGGCGTCAGGTGACCGTCCATCCCGCCGCAGCCCACGCCGGCGTTCTCCGTCAGGAACACGGCCGCCGGGTACACGCCGCGCAGCTCCGCGCCGGGCACCTCGAGCGGCACGGCGTCGGCATGGCCGAAGCTGAGGAAGACCGCATCGAATTCGCGACGCAGCTCGCTCAGCTTCACCTCCGGGCCGAAGGCCACGCCCATGCAGAACCGGATGCCGCGGCGCTGCAGCAGCGCGACGCGCTGCGCGACCATCTCGCGGTCCATGCGGAAGCCGGGCAGTCCGTTCATCATGCGGCCGCCGGGCGTGCGCCGGGAATCGAACACGGTCACGGCGTAGCCGCGCCGTGAGAGGGCATCGGCCGCCACCATCCCGCAGATACCCGACCCGAGCACGGCGATACGCTGCGGCTTCGGCGGGGCCAGCGCGGGCTCAGCCAGCCCGTGCCGCCAGCCATAGTGCAGCAGGAATCGCGTGATGGCGCGGATCGGCACGGCCGCGGACTTGGCCGCCAGGATGCAGTCGCGCTCGCACACGCGCCCACCCACGCAGGCGTGGGAGGCCAGCTCGGGAAAATAGTGCGTCGAAAAGAACAGCTCCGCCGCTTCCCGGAATTGGCCGTCCGCGGTCAGCGCCAGCAATTCGGGGATGGCGCAGTTCAATGGGCAGACCGCCACACAAGTCGGATGGGGACACTGGATGCACCGGCGCGCCTGTTCGCGGGCGGTCGCCTCATCGTAGTCGCCGGCCACCTCGCGAAAGTCGGCCACGCGGTCGGCCACCGGGCGCAGGGGCGGTTCCATGCGGTCGATTTCGGACCAGGCATATTTGGCTTTGCCAGTGTACACAGTCGGGGCGGGCATGGGCGGCGGGGGTTGACGGTTGATCAATAGGTCTCGGTGCCGCGCTGCGAGGCGGGCTGCTGGTGGTCGGCGGCCATCGTGAGCGACTTCTTCGGGCAGATCTCCACGCACGCGCCGCACGTGATGCAGCGGAAGCGGTCGATGATCCACTGTTTCTCCTTGCGGTTGACCATCAGCGCATCCGTGGGACAGCGCTTGGCGCAGACGTTGCAGTAGAGGCAGCTCTCCTTGGCGAACTCGACGCGGCCGCGCGAACGCGGCAGCACGCGGCGCGGCCCGAAGGGATACCGGCTGGTCACGGGCTTCGACACCGCAGACCGGAGGGCGAGTTGGATCATCTCGAGGTAGGCCATGGTTTCACCTCTCGGTGCAGCTGATGCAGGGATCGATTGTCAGGATGAGCACCGGCACGTCCGCCAGCTCGCACCCGGGCAGCACGCTGAGCAGGGCCGGGAGGTTGGCGAACGTGGGCGTGCGGACGCGGAAGCGCTGCAGGAACTTGGTGCCCGTGGCCTTGAGGTGATAGATGACCTCCCCGCGGGGCTGTTCGGTCCGGGCGATCACCTCTCCGCTCGGATTGCCCGTGACCTTCACCTCGACCGGCCCGCCGGGCAGCCGGGCGAACGCCCGCCGGATGATGTCCACCGACTGGAACAACTCCTCGCAACGAACCGCACAGCGGGCGTACGAATCGCCGGCCGTCCGCGTGACCGGCTCGACCCGGATGTCGCCGAACGCCGCATAGCCCTCCTGCCGCGTGTCCTGGGCCACGCCGCTGGCGCGCAGCGTCGGCCCGACGCAGCCGAGGTCGCGGGCCTGCGCCGTGGTCAGCACGCCCACGCCGCACAGGCGCGACTTCACGGAGCTGTCGTCGAGGAAGACCTTCGTGATCCGGTGCAGGTCCGCCTCCATCCCCTCCAGTTCCCGCAGGATGCTCGCGCCGGCCTCGGCGTCGATGTCGCGCCGCACGCCGCCGATCTTGCAGGAACCGAAGATGACGCGGCCGCCGGTCGTCGCCTCGATCAGGTCGAGCACCTTTTCCCGCACGCGCCACGAATGCATGAACAGGCTCTCGAAGCCCATCGCATCGGCCATCAGCCCGAGCCAAAGCAGGTGGCTGTGGATCCGGGAGAGTTCGCCCCAGATCGTCCGCAGGTACGCCGCGCGCGGCGGCACCGCGACGTGCAGCAGCGACTCGATCGCCTGGCAGTAGGTCTGCGCATGGATGAAACTGCAGATGCCGCAGATCCGCTCCGCGACGTAGGTGAACTCCACAAAGTCCTTCGTCTCGGCGAGCTTTTCGAGGCCGCGGTGGACGAAGCCGATCGACGGCCGCGCCTCGAGCACGCGTTCATCCTCGACGACGAGGTCGAGGTGCACGGGTTCCGGGAGGACCGGGTGCTGGGGGCCGAAGGGAATGACGGTGGTCGCCATGGGGTCAGTTTTCCGGCGTCGGCGGCACGGCGGCGCCGCCCCGCGGCGGCACGAACACGCATTCCGTCGCCACATTGCCGAACGGGCGCGGGACCCGAGTCCGGTAGAAATTGCCGTGGAAGTCGAGCGCGAGGCCGTCCACCTCGACGCCAAAGAGATCCTTGATCTCGTTCTCGTAGAGCACGGCACAGCCATAGATCCCGGTGATGCTCGGCAGCCGCGTCTCCGGGCCGGGGAGCACGACGCGCAGGTGATCGAGCCAGCCGGAGAGGTCGAAGCTGTAGGTCAGCTCGACCTGGCTGCCCAGCCGGGTCGCGCTAATCTGCACCAAGCGGCAGCCCTGGCCGCGCCGGGCGGCCACCCTTTCCCGCAGCGTCTCCCACGGGATGACTTCGATCAATTCCGCACCCATGCGCGCTCCTTTTGTTTTTTCTCCAGGACGCCGAGCGCCTGGACGACACCGTCGATGATCGCCTCGGGCCGCGCCGCGCAGCCGGGCACGTAGACGTCCACGGGGATCACGCTGTCGATGCCACCGGCGACATTGTAGCACTCGCGGAAAATCCCGCCCGTGGCGGCGCAGATGCCGACGGCGACGACGACCTTCGGCTCGGGCATCTGGTCGTAGATCGTGCGGATCACCTCCCGGCATTGCTCGTTCACGGCGCCGGTCACGAGGAAGATGTCGGCATGCTTGGGGTTGCCGGTGTTGACCACGCCCAGGCGCTCCACGTCGAAACCCGGCGTCAGGCAGGCCAGCACCTCGATGTCACAACCGTTGCAGCTCGAGGCATCGTAGTGAATCACCCAGGGGGATTTGCTGAGGGCGGACATGGCGGGCGAGCGGGATGGGTTTGAATCAGTGCTCGGCGGGTTTTTCTCCCGAGGGATCCGCGACGGCCACGGCCACCGGCGCCGGCCGGGCCTGGTGCTTCTCCGGCGCGAACAACGCGAGCGCGAGGATGTTGCCAAAGCCAAATACCAGCGTGACGAGCCACGCGCCCTTGAGCGCGGTCTGCCACTTCAGGCGGGCGAAGACATTGTCGACCAGGATGACGGCCACGAACGCCAGCAGCGCCGCAAGCAGCCCGAGCCAGGGCACGGCGGCGAAGAACAAATAGACCCAGCCCAGCAGGAAGACGTTCTCGTACCAGTGGGCGACCTCGATCATGGCCAGCGCGGGCCCCGAGAACTCGGTCGTGATGCCGCGGACGAGCTCCTGGTGCGCGTGGTGCGACGACGAGAGGTCGAAGGGCGATTTGCGGAACTTGATCTCCAGCGCGTAAAGGAAACCGAGGAACACGCCCGGCAGCGAGGTCACCAGCAACGCCGGATGCCCGGCGATGTCGGCGACCGCAAAGCTGCGCGTCACCAGGTACATTCCGACGGCGGTGAGCAGCACCATCGGCTCGTAGGCCATCATCTGGATCAACTCGCGCTCGGCGCCGATGAAGCTGTAGGGCGAACTCGCCTTGTAGGCGCCAAGGATGAAGAAGATCGCCGCCAGCGTCAGGGCGAAAATCACCAGCAGCAGGTCGGCTCCCGCGAAGAACAGCCCGCCGGTGAATACCACCAGCAGCAGGAAGAAGAGGATGTAGTGGTTCTGCGAGCGGCGGGCCACCACGTTCTCCTTCCGCCCGAGCTTGAGCACATCATAGAAAGGCTGGACGAGTGGCGGCCCCGGGCGCGACTGCATCCGCGCCGACAGCCGCCGATCGCAGCCGGCCAGCAGCCCGCCGACCACCGGTGCGGCCAGGATATACAACAGAGCCGAGAGCCAGGGATTCATGGGCGGGCCAGGATGAACATCACGGCCAGCAGGACCGTGGCCGTCATCACGCCGCGCGACGCCAGCCAGTCCTCGCTCAGGACGCCGCGCAGGTAATAGTTCTCGATCGCCACATCCTGCACCGTCCCGGCCAGCCCGCGAAACTGCATGCTCCCGGCGACGTTCGCGCCGCCAAGATAGGCGCCGGCCGTCCGCACGCCGCGGCCGCGATCGAGGAAGGCCACGGGAAAGAGCAGCACCAGCGCCATCATGACGACCATGATGATGACGTTGCCCTGCCCCATCAGCGCGCCGGTGGGGCCGAACACCCCGGCGACATAGGGCACGATGAGCCGGCTCGAGATCAGCGGGAAGAGGAGGCAGGCCAGGAAGGTCGCCAGCCCGAGCCCGTACAGCGCGACCGCCTCGCCGAGGTCCGCCTCGCGGGCGACCGGCTCCGCCGGGGTGACGACCTCCACGAGCTTGCCCATCCACTTCACCCAGAAAAACAGGGTCGCCGCACTGCCGAAGACGATGAAGACCGAGAGCACGGGACTGGCGTCGACCACCGCCTTCAACACCGCCCATTTGCTGATCAGCATGCCGAAGGGCGCGAGAAACATGCCCGCCATTCCGACCTGCATCAGCACCGCGACGCGCGGCATGCGTTGGACCAAGCCGGCCATCGCCTCAATGTCGCGGCTGTGCAATTTGTGTTCGACGACACCCACGCACAGGAAGAGCAGGCCCTTGGCGACCGCATGGAAGACGATCAGCAGCACGCCGGCCCACACGGCTTCGGCCGTGCCGATGCCACCGCAGAGGACGATGAGACCCAGGTTCGCCACCGTCGACCAGGCGAGCACCCGCTTGGCGTCGCGCCGGGTGATCGCGGCAAACGAGGCGACGACGAAGGTGACCGCGCCGACCAGCGCGACCATCAGCCCGACCCCGGTACCGGCGATGAGCGGCGCCATGCGCAGGACGAGATAGACGCCCGCCTTCACCATCGTGCTGGAATGCAGGAGCGCCGACACCGGCGTCGGCGCCACCATCGCCCCGAGCAGCCAGCTCGAAAATGGCAGCTGGGCGGATTTGGTGATGCCCGCGAAACACAGCAGCGCCGCCGGCAGCAGCACGAACGCCCGGTCGGTCACCGCCAGCATCGCCTGCAATTCGATCACGCCGGTTTCCCGGTACAGCCAGGCGACGGCCGCGGCAAACGCCAGCCCGCCGGACAAGTTCATGACGAGCGCCAGTCGCGCATTTCGCCGGGCTTCCTCGCTCTGCGTGTAGCCGATGAGGAGGAACGAGCACAGCGTTGTCAGCTCCCAGAAAAACAGCAGCCAGCCGAGATGGTTGGCGAAGACCAGGCCGAACATCGCGCCGAGGAAGCCGAACAGCAGGGCGAAAAACAGCGGGCGGCGGTCGGGCACGTCGCGATGCGCCGTCTCATGGTATTCGCGCATGTAGCCGAGCGCATAGAGGCAAATGCCACCCCCGACCAGGCCGTTGATCAGCGCCATGATCACCGCCAACCGATCGACATAAAGCGGCTGGGCGGCCACGGCGTGCGCGCCCGGGCCGAGTTCGAACCAGGTCGTCAGTCCCGCCTGCGCCAGCACGAGTAGCACGAGCAGTGGATCCCGGCGGCGCCAGCCTACAATGAAAAGATATACGCTGATTGCCGACCCGGCGAGCAGGAGCACCAGACTGATTGCATGGGGGCTGGCCGGGAGCGTCACCGCCCCGTTCGGCGCGGGCGCCCAGGCCAGGGCGCCGCATAGTCCCGCCACGGCCAGCAACGCGGCGATCGCCAGGATCCTGCGACCAATAACATTCCGGAAAAACAGCATCCCCGCTCCCGCCGCCAGCGGGACGAGGATGAGAGCCAGGATGATGTTCAACAGCCGTTGTCCTTTGCTTTCGATGCACCGCCCTCCGAGGGGGCGACGCATGAACAATCTTGGGAACCGAACGCTTCGTGCACGCTAAGCCGAATCACTCCTTCTCGGCCACGCATGCGTTGCCAATTGGGACTCATGAATTGCTTTGCGCAGGTTTTGGAGGCGGGGTGCCCTCACCCCGCGAGGCATGGCGCGAACAGCATCCCGCAGGACGAGGGCGTCCCGCCTCCACCAAGGCGCCAGCGCGCATCGCATACCCGCGGGACCAATCTTCCCGCCTCCCCACTCACTCCGCCATCAATCGGCCTCCACCCGCGCCCTTCGCCAGCTGAACGACCTTCTCAATCGCCGCCTCGATCCCGCGGCGGGTCAGGTCCGAAAGCTCCGTCCCGATTTCCATCCGCTCCGTCGGCACGGTGAGCAGCCAGGCCAGCGGTGCGCGACCGTAGAGCTCCCGCGCCAGGGCCAGCAACGCGCTCGGGTCCATCGCATGCGACGAAACCGGGCCGTTGTCGTCAGGCGCAATCGTCTTCCACCGGATCTCGCGGCCTAGCGCGACCGTGGCGTCCACGAACACGACCGTCGCGGCCCCGGCCAGCTCGGGCGCAAGGTCCGGAGTCAATTGCGCGCAGGGCCGCGCCCGGACGCCAGCCAGCCCGAGTTCCTCGACGCGCTCGGCGACGAGCCGTCCGGCGCCGTCGTCGGTGCGCAGTGTATTGCCATAGCCGATCACCAACAGGGCGGCAGCGCGCTGGACGGCGGCAGGCATGGCCGCGTCAATCCCGTCGCACCTCGTGCGCGACGCTGCCGTCGGGCGCGAGCAATTGCACGTGCAGCGCCATCTGGCCGGCGGCGTGGGTGGAGCAACTCAGGCACGGGTCGTAGCACCGGATGCCGTGCTCGATGCGGTTGAGCAGCGGCTCGGGAATCGTCTTGGCCCCGGCGGGCAGGTAGGCGCGGGCGATCTGGGCGACCGTGCGGTTCATCGCCAGGTTGTTGTTCCCGGTCGCAATGATGAGGTTCACCTTCTGGATCAGGCCGTGCTCGTCGACCCAGTACTCATGGAACAGCGTGCCGCGCGGGGCCTCGCTGACGCCCACGCCGTGCAGGTGGTTGATCCCGGCGTCGGAGCGGATGTGCGTCCGCAGCAGGTCCGGGTCGGCCAGGTACAGCTCGATGCGCTCGAGCGCGGCGAGGATCTCGATCAACCGCGCGTAATGATAGAGGAACGATGAGGTCACCGCGCCCCGGCCGAAGCTGCGGAAGTTCGCCAACTCGGCGTCCGCCTTGGGCGTGCCGATGGAGCTGCAGATGTTGAGCCGCGCCAGCGGGCCGACCCGGTAGAGCCCGCTGTGCAGGCCGAGCGGCCGGTAATAGGGCGACTTCAGGTAGGACGAGGCCTGCACCGCTTCGCCGAGGTGCTGCTTGTACTCCTTCGGCTCGACCTGGTCGGCGACCAGCTGGCCGGTGCCGTCGACGAAGCGCAGCTTGCCGCCGTGGTGCTCCCACTCGCCGCGCGGGCCGACGAGGCCCATGAAGAGCGACGGGAAGTTGCCGTAGGTCTCGATCTCGCGCGTGTGCGTCGCCAGGACCTTTTTGAACAGGTCCAGCGCCGTGCCGGTGGTCCGATGGGCCTCGGGCAGCCAGGCCGCGATGCGGTCGAGCGCGGCGCGGTCGACGCCGCTGCGCACGCCGCCGGGCACGGCCCAGGCCGGGTGGACCTTCTTGCCGCCGAGGATCTCGATGATCTCCTGGCCGAACTGGCGCAGGCGGATGCCGGCGCGCGCGAGCTCGGGATTCGCGGCCACCAGGCCGAAGACGTTGCGCTTCTCCGGCGGGGTGTCCCAGCCGAGGAGGAAATCGGGCGCGCTCAGGTGGAAGAAGCTCAGGGCGTGGCTCTGCACGAACTGCCCGAGGTTCATCAGCCGGCGCAGCTTCTCCGCCGCCGTGGGCACGCGCACCGCGAGGATGGCGTCGCCGGCCCGGGCCGACGCCAGCAGGTGCGACACCGGGCAGATGCCGCAGATCCGCGCGGTGATGCCGGGCATCTCCGCGAGCGGGCGGCCCTCGCAGAATTTCTCGAACCCGCGGAACTCGACGACGTGGAACTCGGCGTCGGCCACATGGCCGTCGTCGTCCAGCCGGATCGTGATCTTGGCGTGGCCTTCGATGCGGGTGACGGGATCGATGACGATGCGCTTGGTCATGAAGAGGGCGGGCGTTTACCCGAACTTGAGCTGCGCGCCCGTGAGCGCAGGCGCGTGGTCGAGGATATTGGTGAGCAGCGCCTTGATCCGTGGCGCCGGCGGCGGGCAGCCGGGGAGGAAATATTCGACGGGCACCATCTCGTGCACCGGCCGGACCTTGGGGAGCAGGACCGGCACGATGCCCGCGAGGGCGGGCCGCATCGGGTTGGCGTCCGCCGCCTCGACGTAGGCCCGCTGCAGGATCTGGTCCGTGTTCTTTTCGCCGAGCAGGTTCCGGAGCGACGTGACGTTGCAGGTGATGGCGCAGTCGCCAAACGAGACGAGGATCCGCGTCCGCGCCCGGATTTTTTGCAGGAGCTCGAGGTTGTCCTCGTTGCACACCGCGCCTTCGACGAGGCAGAGATCGACGCCGTCGGGGTACTCCTTGACGTCCATGATCGGGCTGTAGACCACGTCGACGCGGGCCGCGAGGTCGATGAGGAACTCGTCGAGATCGAGGAAGGACATGTGGCAGCCGGAACAGCCGCCCAGCCAGGCAGTGGCGATTTTTAGACGATCCATTGTTTCTTCTCCCGGGCGTTGGCGATGAATTCGAGCTTGGAGCGGTCGCGCTGGCTCTCGCCGGCGGTGTCGCCCTTGTGGAAAAGCGCGCCCGTCGGGCAGGCGAGCACGCACTTGCCGCACGAGGTGCACGTGGTCGAGTCGCCCCAGGGCTCGCTGAGGTCGTCGATCACGTGCGCCCGCGCGCCCCGGCCGGCGACGTTCTTCGTGCCCGCGCCCTCGATGTGCCAGCAGACGCGCACGCAGCGCGAGCAGAGGATGCAGCGGTTGTGGTCCATGCCCATGAACCGGTGCGAGGCGTCGACGCCCCACGACGGGTAACAGTAGTCGTAGCGCACGTGGTCCATGCCGAGCTCGGCGGCCAGGGCCTGGAGCTCGCAATGGCCGTTCGCGACGCAGACGGCGCAGACGTGGTTGCGCTCGGCGAACAGCAGCTCGAGCGTCATCCGGCGGTACTTGCGCAGCCGCTCGCTGTCGGTCGACACCTCCATGCCCTCGAAGATGCGCGTCGTGCATGCGGGCATGAGGCGGTTGTTGCCCTTGATCTCGACAAGGCAGAGCCGGCAGGCGCCGACGTCGTAGACGCCCTCGAGATGGCAGAGGGTCGGAATGGCGATGCCCGCTTCCGTCGCGGCCTGCAGGACGGTGGCATGGTTCTCGGCGCTGATCTGGGTGCCGTCGATGGTGAGGGTTTTCGCTGCCATGGGAAACGGTGGTTAGCGGACGTGGGCGGCGCGGGTCATCGGCATGGGCGGCACCGTGCCGTGGGCCTCATGCGGGTCGGGCTGCAGCAGCTCCTCGTATTCGCGGCGGAAGAACCGCAGCGTGCTGAGGACGGGATTGGGCGCGGTCTGGCCGAGGCCGCACAGGCTCGTGTGGCGCACCATGTCGCACAGCTCCTCGAGCCGGGCGAGGTCGCGTCGCGTCGCCTGGCGCGCGAGGATCTTCTCGAGCAGGTGGTGCATCTGCACGGTGCCGGCGCGGCACGGGATGCACTTCCCGCACGACTCGTCCATGCAGAACTCCATGAAGAACCGGGCCACGTCGACCATGCGGGTCGTGTCGTCCATCACGATCATGCCGCCCGAGCCCATGATCGAGCCGAGCGTCGTCAGCGACTCGTAGTCGACGGGCGTGTCGAGGTGTTGCGCCGGGATGCAGCCGCCGGACGGGCCGCCGGTCTGGACGGCCTTGATCTTGCCGCCGTCGGGGGCGCCGCCGCCCATGTCCTCGACGATCGCCCGCAGCGGCGTGCCCATCGGCACCTCGATCAGGCCGGTGTTCTGGATCTTGCCGGCGAGGGCGAACACCTTCGTGCCCTTGCTTTTCTCCGTGCCGATGCCGGCGAACCAGTCCGCGCCCCGGCGCAGGATCGGCGCGACATTGGCGAAGGTCTCCACGTTGTTGATGAGCGTCGGGCAGTCCCACAGGCCGCGCTCGGCGGGGAACGGCGGTCGCGGGCGCGGTGTCCCGCGCTTGCCCTCGACCGAGGCCATCAGCGCGGTTTCCTCGCCGCAGACGAACGCGCCGGCGCCGATGCGGATGTCGATGTTGAAATTGATCGGGGACTCGAAGATGCCGCTGCCCAGAAGGCCCGCGGCCTTGGCCTGGCGGATCGCGGTCTGGAGCCGGGCGATCGCGAGCGGGTACTCCGCGCGCACGTAGATGAAGCCCTGGTCCGCGCCGACGGCGTAGGCGGCGATCGCCATGCCCTCGAGCACGGCGTGCGGGTCGCTCTCGAGGACGCTGCGGTCCATGAACGCGCCCGGGTCGCCCTCGTCGGCGTTGCAAATGACATATTTCTTCGCGCCGGGCGACTTCGCGACGGTGCCCCACTTCAGCCCCGTGGGGAAACCCGCGCCGCCGCGACCGCGCAGGCCGCTGCGCACGATGGCGTCGAGGACGTCCTTCGGCTCCTTCTCCACGATGGCCTCGTACAGCGCCTGGTAGCCGTCGGCCGCAATGTACGCCTCGATCCGCTCCGGGTCGATGACGCCGCAGTTGGCCAGCACAATGGCGAGCTGGCGCGTGAAGAACGGCGCCCGGGGGTCGGCCTGCGCGAGCGTCGTCTGGCAACCCCGCAGGGCCGCGATGATCTCCGGCGCGTTCGCCGCCGTGACCTTGGCGAAGAGCGTGCCGGCCGGCTCGGCGGCCACGAGCGGGCCCTCGCAGCACAGCTTCATGCAGCCCACGCCGCGCACCTCGACCTCCTCCTGCAGGCCGGCGTCGGCGACCGCCTTTTCCAGCTGCTCCTTGACGCCCTTGGCGTCCGACGACATGCAGCCGGCGGCCATGCAACAGCGGAGGACGATCTTCTTCCGCGCGGCGAGTTCCTTCGCCTTGATCTGTTCGAGGTCGTTCAGGGTCATGGTTGCATCCACTGGTTGAGCTGGGCCACGGCGGACTCCGGGGTCTGGCGCGGGGTGACGGTGCCGTCATACACCACCGCCGGCGCGATGCCGCAGGCGCCGATGCAGCGCGCGGTCACGAGCGAGACCTTGTTGTCGGGGGTGGTGGCGCCGGCCTTGACGCCGGTGCGCTCCTCGACGGCGGCGAGGACGCGGTTGGCGCCGCGGACGTAGCAGGCGGTGCCGAGGCACACGACGCAGTTGTGCTCGCCCTTCGGCTTGAGCGTGAAGAAGTGGTAGAAGGTCGCGACGCCGTAGACGCGGCTGGCCGGCAGCTTCAGCTGCCAGGCCGTGTAACGCAGCACGTCGTTGTCCAGGTACCCGAAGAGTTCCTGCGCCTTGTGCAGGATCTCGATGAGCGCATCATGCCGGTGCTGGAATTTCTTGATGTGCGCCTCGAGGATCTTGAAGCGCTTGTCGCGCGCGGCCTGTTCGGCGAAGCGGGCGACGGTCCGGGACTTGGACGGGGCGGTCAGGAGGGCCATGGTGGTTCAGTTGGGTCGAAGACCGGCCGGCACGGCCAGGCGGGATGGGGTGCGACCGGCGGGAAACATTTCCGGGATTCCCCGCGCAGGGAACGGCGCGGAGTGGATGAGGCGGGACCTGGCTCGGTCGTGGCACCGGGCCACCGCTGCTGTGGCCTGGTTCATCACTTCGCATCCACTATGCCGGCGCGCCGCAGCCGCCGCTCACCATGCCTTGCGGAAAGCGCGGCGTTTCTTGCTGGTGTCTGTCACATCCGCCGGAGCCCCGGGAATCGAACGTCGAAGGGTGGAACCTCGGTCCAGTCGCGGGCGAACCTTCATCCCCGAACGCGGCGCGGCTGCACCAAGGTGCAGCCCTACGCGAACATTTTTCCCAATTCGAATCCCGTAGGGCTGGACCTTGGTCCAGCCGCTGGCCACGCCACCCGGCGCCGCCGCAGCCCGGGCTTGTCGCTGCGGCGCGGGCCCGTTAGGAATTCGTCCCATGTCCGACTATCGCGCCTTTCATGTGCCGGCCGAGTCGGCTCCCGCCGCCATCCGCCTGGAAGCCGCGGAGAGCCATCACCTCGTCGCCGTGAACCGCTGCGGCCGCGGCGACCCGGTCGTGGTCTTTGACGGCCGCGGCCACGAGTGGCTCACCGAGTGCGAGGACGCCAGCAAGGACAGCGCGGTGCTGCGGGTGAAATCCGCGCGGCCAGTCGCTCCCCGACCGCACGACATCACCCTCGCGCCGGCATTGCCGAAAGGCACGGCCATGGACGACATCGTCCGTCAGGCGACCGAAATCGGCGCGGCGCGCATCGTCCCGCTCCTGAGCGAACGCACGCAGGTCCATCTCGACGCGGACCGGCAGGACCGGAAGCTCGAGAAGTGGCGCGTCGCCGCGATCGAGGCGGCCAAGCAATGCGGCAATCCCTGGCTGCCCGAGATCGCGCCGATCGAACGTTTCGAGGCCTTCATCGCGACGGCGAAAATTTTCGACCTCAAGCTCGTTGCCAGCCTGCACGGCGGAGCGACCACGCTGAAGCAGGCCCTCGCGCATCACCGGGCGCGGGCGGGAGGGCCGCCCCGCCACGCCGTGTGGCTGGTCGGCCCCGAAGGCGATTTCTCCCCGGCGGAGATGACCGCCGCCATCACTGCAGGCTTCCAGCCGATCACGCTCGGCCCGCTGGTCCTGCGCAGCGACACCGCCGCGTGCTACGCCCTCAGCATCCTGAGTTACGAGCTGGGAAGCATGTAATCTCACGCCAGGGCGCCAAGCAGCCAAGGCGAGCTTTGCGCCTTGGCGCCTTGCCTGAGGCCAATTCTACCTCCGCGCCGCCAGATAATTCGCCACGTCGTCGCCCGATACGCGCCCGCCGGGGCCGGTGGCGGTGATGTCGGTCACCGCGGCATGGTCGAGGCCGGCTTCCTGCGCCAGCTTGATCGCACGCGGGGTCCACACGAGACGGGAGGTCTGAGGCTTGGGGCCCGAGGATCCTGATTTCCTTTCTCCGGCCTCGGGCGCCATGCCTCGCACCTCGAGGTGTTTCAGGCTTTCGTCGGAGGTTTCCATCCGGAAAAACGGCTGGCCTGACGCCTTGACCTCGCCCGCCTTGCCGTTGATGGCGACGATTGTACCGTCGGCCGGCGACTCGAAATCAAACGCGGATTTGTCGCTCTCGAGCTCCGCGAGCTTCTGGCCCTTGGCGACCTTCGCGCCGGGCGCGACCGCGAGGTTGATGATGGTGAGTTCGCTGACCGTCGCGCCCATCGCGGGCATGGGGACGTCGATGACAAAGGTGGACATGCGGGGATGTGTTGGGTTGGACACGATGGGCGGCGGGCCGGTTGCGTCAATTCGTTGCCGGCCGAAACGGCCAAATGGAGTAGGCCCGCACCGCTCGACCGGTGGGGCGGCGATTCCCCTTGCCGCATCCGGCGCGGAACGAAGTCCGCGCCCCACCCTGTCACCGCCGCACCGCCTTCCACACGGCGAGGCACGAGGCCACGAGATCGGGCAGCTGCGCGGTGGGAATCTGGTTGGGGCCGTCGGAAATCGCCTGGTCCGGATCGGGATGCGTCTCGATGAACAAGCCGTCCGCGCCCGCCGCCAGCGCCGCGCGGGCCAGCGGCGGCACGAACTCGCGCCGGCCGCCGGTCTTGCCCCCGGCTGCGCCGGGCTGCTGCACGCTGTGGGTGGCGTCAAAGACCGTGGGGGCGCCGAGCGCCTTCATCTGCGAGAACGAGCGCATGTCGACCACCAGGTTCTGGTAGCCGAAGGTCGTGCCGCGCTCGGTCTGCCAGACTTCCTTCGCCTCGCCCTGCTTCAGCTTGGCGAGCACGAATTCCATTTCCTGGGGCGAGAGGAACTGCCCCTTCTTGACGTTGACGACCCGTCCGGTCGCCGCGGCGGCGAGCAGCAGGTCCGTCTGCCGGCAGAGGAAGGCGGGGATCTGGAGCACGTCGCAAACCTTCGCCACCGGCTCGGCCTGCTGCCGCTCGTGGAAATCGGTCAATACCGGGAAGCCGAATTCCTTTTTGACCCAGGCCAGCAGGGCCAGCCCCTCCTCCATGCCCGGGCCGCGAAGGTTGCCGCCGGAAGTCCGGTTGGCCTTGTCGAACGAACCCTTGAACACGATGTTCAGCTCGCGGTGCTTCCTGGCCAGCTTCGTGAGCGTCTCCGCCGCCGCGCGGCAGACCGCCTCGCTCTCGAGCGAGCAGGGACCGGCGATGAGCAGGAGCTTCTTGGGATTATAGAGCATGGGGTGGAAAGTCCCGAAACCGTCATCCTGAGCGTAGCGAAGGATCCAGCAGGAGGAACGTTACGGTCGCAATGATGGATTCTTCGCTGCGCTCAGAATGACAGGCATCCGCCGGTCATCGTCCTTCCCGCCGCTTGATCGCGGCGGCGATGAACGCGGCGAACAGCGGGTGGGCCTGGTTCGGCTTCGACTGGAATTCCGGGTGGCATTGCACGCCCAGGAACCACGGGTGGTCCCGGGGCCGGAGTTCGCCCACCTCGACGAGGCCGCGCTTCGGGTTCCAGCCGCTGATCACGAGCCCGGCCTTCTCCAGCTGCGGCAGGTAGGCGTTGTTCACCTCGAAGCGATGACGGTGGCGCTCGGAGACGGAGTCGCGGCCGTAGGCCTTGCGCGCCAGCGTGCCGGGTTTGAGCCGCGTCTCGTAGGCACCGAGGCGCATCGTGCCGCCCTTCTGGACGACATTGCGCTGCTCATCCATGAGCGCGATCACCGGCTCGGTGGTCTTCTCGTCGAACTCCATCGAGTTGGCCTTCTTCAGGCCGACCACGTTGCGGGCGAACTCGATCACGGCCACCTGCAGCCCGAGGCACAGGCCGAAATAGGGGATCCCGTTCTTCCGCGCGTAGCCCGCGGCGGCGATCTTGCCCTCGATCCCGCGGTCGCCAAAACCGCCGGGCACGAGGATGCCGTCCAGGTTCTTGAGCTGCGCGAGCCCGGCCTTCGTCTCGAGCTCCTCGGCGTCGACGCGGACGATCTTCACCCGCGCATGGTTCGCGATGCCGGCGTGCGCCAGCGACTCGTAGACGGATTTGTACGCGTCCTGCAGCTCGATGTACTTGCCCACGACGCCGATCTTCACCTCGTGCTTCGGCGACTGGATGCGGCGCACGACTTCCGCCCAGACATTCTTGGGGTTCGCCCGCGCCTTGAGCCCCAGCTGCTGGACGACCTGATTGTCGAGCCCTTCCTTCTGGAGCATCAGCGGCAGCTCGTAGATCGAGGACCCGACATCCATCTCCTCGATGACCGCCTTCACCGGCACGTTGCAGAACATCGAGAGCTTCTCGCGCATCTCGGGCGACATCGGGTGGTCGCAGCGGCAGACGAGGAAATGAGGCTGGATGCCGATCTCGCGCAGTTTCGCGACGCTTTGCTGCGTCGGCTTCGTCTTGAGTTCGCCGGCCGCCTTCAGGAACGGGATCAGCGTGACGTGGATGAACACGCAATCGCGCGGCCCGACCTCGAGCGCGAACTGCCGCATGGCCTCGAGGAACGGCAGGCCCTCGATGTCACCGGTCGTGCCGCCGATTTCGGTGATGAGCACGTCGACGCCCTTGCCGCCGCCATAAATGCGGCGCTTGATCTCGTTCGTCACGTGCGGGATCACCTGCACGGTCTTGCCGAGATAATCGCCGCGGCGTTCCTTCGCGATGACCGCCTCGTAGATCTGGCCGGACGAAAGGCTGTTGTGCCGCGAGAGTTTGCCGGAGGTGAAACGCTCGTAGTGGCCGAGGTCGAGATCGGTCTCGGCGCCGTCGTCGAGCACGTACACCTCGCCGTGTTGGAACGGGCTCATCGTGCCCGGGTCGACGTTGAGGTACGGGTCGAACTTCTGGATGCGCACCTTGAGCCCGCGCATCTCCAGCAGGGCGCCCAGCGCGCCCGCCGTGAGCCCCTTGCCCAAGGAGGAAACCACCCCGCCCGTGACGAAAATATACTTCATCGCCCTTGGGTAAAAGCCGGCCCGGAACCATACACAAGAAAAAGGTGCTCCGGGGCTGATTTCCGGCCGGAGGCGAAGGCGAGGAAATGGTTTGCCGCTGGGCCCCGCCCGGGGTCAACGTCGGACCCGCGTGCAGTCGAAACCCTCCCTCCTGGCCTGGATCACCTGCGACGGCGTCCACATCGACCCGGCGTCCGGCAAACACACGATCCTCGGCGTGTTCTCCAACATCAAGGCGCGGTCGTTCCCGGTGGTGCACCCGTACATGGTGTGGTTCCTGACGCTGACCGATGTCCAGCCGGGCTCCCACCGCATCCGCATGTCGATGGGCCTCGATCCGACCAACCCGGCCGAGCTCCTCCACCGGGAGTTCGAATCGCAGAGCCCGCTCCACCGGATCAACCTCATCAACGAGCTGCGCAACCTTCGCTTCGAGCAGCCGGGCGACTACTCCATCCTGATCGAAGTCGACGACGAACCGATCCTCGCCACGAGCCTCACCGTGAGTTGAGCGCGCCGAGTTGTCGGGCGGGGGTCTCCGAACCCCGCCCCGCGTGATTGCATCCGCCCACCGGCGGGGGTCGGAGACCTCGCCCTGAAAATTTCGCTGCCCTCCCATGCCCTTCCCCACCTTCGATCTCATCGGCGTTGGCAATCCCATCATGGACCTCCTGGCCCACGTGCCGGAGGCGTTTCTGTCCCGGCACGTCGCCGGCGACAAGGGCGGCATGGTGCTGGTCGACGGCACTGACATTGCCCAACTGGTCGGCCGCCTCGACGGCGGCTACGCGATCGCCCCCGGTGGCTCGGCGGCCAATGCCACCCTCGGGGCCGCCCGGCTGGGCCTCCGCGCGACCTACGTCGGCAAGATCGGCGGCGACCCGACGGCCCGCGACTACTTCACGCACTTCACCGCCGCCGGCGCTGACGGTTCGCGCTTCAAGCACGCCACCCTGCCCAACGGCCGCTGCCTCTCGCTCGTGACGCCCGACGGCCAGCGGACGATGCGCACCCACCTCGGCGCCGCGATGACGCTCAGCCCGGACGAGATTTCCGCCGCCGATTTCGCCGGCGCACGCCATGCCCACATCGAGGGCTACCTGATGTTCAACCCGGCCCTCGCCGCCAAGGTCGTCGCCTCCGCGCGCGCCGCCGGGTGCACGTTGAGCATCGACCTGTCGTCCTTCGAAGTCGTCAACGTCGCCCGCGACTGGCTGCTCGCGCAAATCAAGCAGGGCGTCGACGTCATCTTCGCCAACGAGGACGAGATCCGCGCGCTGTTCGAGTCGGACGCCGCCTACGATGCGCAGGCGCGCCGGCTCGCCGGCTACGGCGGCATCGCTGCGGTCAAGATGGGCAAGGACGGCGCCTGGATCGCCCGCGGCGCGGAACTGCATCGCATCGAGCCCGTCAAGGTCGATCGCGTCGTCGACACCACCGGCGCCGGCGATGCCTGGGCCGCGGGTTTCCTGTTCGGCCACTTGCGCGGTCAATCGCTGGCCACCGCCGGCGCGATCGGCTCGCTGCTGGGCGCCGAATGCGTCCAACACCTGGGCGCCGCGATCCCCGACGTGCACTGGCCGCGGGTCCGCGCCGCCGCCGCCGCGCTGGCCGGCCGCTGACAGTCAGGCGGCAGGGTCGCCGCTGGCGACGACCTCGAATTCATTCCCGCATTGCGGGAAACTTCGGCCGCGGCAAGTGTCCCATCGGTGCCCCACCATGAAACCGGCCGGACTCAGCCTGCTCGCGCTGCTCGCCACCGCCGGCTGGGCTGACGAACCCGCCGCGCCGCCCGCGCTCGCGCGCACTTCCGACCGGCTGCGCCAGGAAATCCGCACCACCTTGCCCAAGTACGTCGCCCCTCCGGTGGTCGCTCCCGTCGCGACGCCGGCCGCCGTGCCTCCTCCGCCGCCTGACCCCGACGTGTTCGTCCTGCCGACACTAACCATCAAGGAAAAACGGCCGTCGAGCCACGACCCCGATGTCTGGCTGAGCGACCACGCGCTCAGGCAAAAGGCCCTGGTCGCCTACCGGACCTCGATGACCGACCTCGAATGGGCGCTCAACAGCTGGTTTATCCCGCTCTTCAGTGCGCCGCCCTCGGTTCGGGCCCGGGCATACTACCACGACCTGAAACTCCGTGACGAAATCGACCGCCTCCACCGGGTCATCAACGCGATCGGCCTAACGGACCGGGAAACGGCGGCGAAACTGAAAGACGCGATGGATCCGCGCAAGCTGCCGAAGGAGAACTGAAGCTGGTTGTAGGAGCAGTTCGCCGTAATTTGGCTGGAAACAATGTGGGAACCAACTGTCCTATCCAACAGGACCCCCTGCATGAAAAATGCCGCCATTGCATCCTTGTTGCTCGCCCTGATGGCGGGCTTGGCCGCGGACGAGACGCCCCCCGCGGCCGCCAGCGCTGCACCGGTGCCGGCAAATCCGGTCCCGGCCGCCCCGGCTGGCAAGAAACCCGACGCGTCCAAGCCGTCGGATCCGGTCCCGGCTGCCGCGACGAAACCCGCCACGGTTTCCCCGGAGCTGTCCCTGAAACTGAACTCCGTCATGCCCAGCTACGCCCCGCCGCCGCCGGAGAAGCCGAAGCCCGTCACCGTCGACCCGGACGTCCTTGAGCTGCCCAAGATGATTGTCCGCAAGCCGCGCCCGCGGGTGAAACTCACCGACGAGATCGTGATGTCGCGGGACGCCTTCAATGAAAAGCTGGCGAAAGAAAACCTCGGCTCCTTCGATCGCAATTTCCTGAACAAGTTCACCCTGCCGTTCTTTGGCGTGTCCGCCCAGGAACGCGCCCGCGACGAGTACGAGCGGAAGAAGCGGGAGGAACTGGCGGAAGAGGTGTCGCGCCTCGCCAAAGTCGGCGCGGTGGTCGACCCCGACGGCGCCAAGGCCCTGAAAGATGCCGCGAGCAAGCCGTGAGCGGGTCACGGGAACGCGCTGGCCTCCGCGCGTTGAATCGCGACGCGTCTGCGAGGTGATTCTGCCTCGGGTGGAGGGCCGGTCTCCCAACCGGCCTTCAGGACCCGGGACGGTCGGCCGGAAGGCCGACCCTTCGGCGCCGTGGGGTCAAGTCGCCCCACCTTTCGTTTCGCCCAGCAACTCCCGCACAATCTGCTCCCACTCGGCGTCGAAACCGCCTTGCGCCATGGGTCGCCCGGCGCGCCGATACCAATAGCCTGCATTGGCACCGTCACCCTCCTTGCGATGCAGGTAGGCGTGCACCCAGTCGCCGTCGGCGCCGGCCGCCTCCTGGGCCAGGCGATGCGCCTGCTCCCAGTCACCGTGCGCGTCATGCCACAGAGCAAGCAGCGCGCGCGACAGTCCCGTCGGCGGGACGGACCGGCCATCGCGTGCGGCCCGGGCAAAGCTCTCAAAATCCATCGGCATGATCCTGCTCCACATCATCGTGCGCCGGGACTCGCGCGGCGCAAATTCCAACCTCGTTTCGCGCGCCCCCGAGGGCAATTCCCCCGGGGACCATGGGGCGGTCTCGGCGTGTGGCCGGGGTTCGTCCTACGAACACCAGCCCACGCGCCTCGGGCAATGCCGATGGGGCGGCTTGCCAGCCGGCCCGATCCGCGCCAACCATCACGGGCGCGTGTCCCAGACCGAAATCACCATCCTGCGCGAATTGCTCGCCGCCGATCCCGAGCCGGTTTCCGGCAACCGGCTCGCCAAACAGCTCGGCGTGTCCCGCGTCGCGATCTGGATGCACCTGCAGAAGCTCGCGCAGCAGGGCTTCGCGTTCGAAGCCCGGCGCAGCGTCGGCTACCGGATGACCCGCACGCCGTCCCACCTGCACGCCGTCCTGGTCAAGGCCTACCTCAGCGGCCGGCCCCGCCCGCCGCACCTCGTGTGCCTCGACCGGGTCGACAGCACCAACAGCGAGGCGGAGCGCCAGCTCGCCGCCGGCTGCGCCGTGCCGCTCGTGATCCTGGCGCGTGAACAGACCGCCGGCCGCGGCCGCCGCGGCCGGGCCTGGCACAGCCCGGCCGCCGGCAATCTCTATTCCACTTTCGTGTTCCGCCCGAAGCTGGAGCCCGCCCTCATGCAGGACTTCACCCTCTGGATGGGCCTCAACATCTGCGAACTCATCGCCAACTTCTGCAAGCTCACGCCCGGCCTCAAGTGGCCGAACGACCTGCTCCTCGGCGACCGCAAGGTCGGCGGCATGCTCACCGAGGCGCGGATCGACGCCGACCAGATCCGCGACCTGGTCTTCGGCCTGGGCCTGAACCTCAACGGCCGGCTCGCGGACCTGCCCCGCGAGCTCCAGCGCACCGCCACCACGCTGGCCGAGGTGACGGGCCGCGCGCTCGACTTGAACCGCTTCGCCGCCGCGCTCATCGGGCGCGTGCTGACGGCTTACAGCCAGTTCGTCGATGGCCAGTACCGCGACAAATTCGCCGAACTCTGGGCCCGCTACGACGTCCTGCGGGGCCGGCCCGTGTCGGTGACGCAGGGTCACCGGACGTTTGCCGGCACCGCCACGGGCATCGACGACGAGGGCTCGCTCATCGTGCGCCTCGCCGGGGGCGGGACGGAACGATTCCGGGCGGGCGAGGTCACCTTGGGACGGCAGGCCGCCTCCGCCTGATTCGCAGGCTTGCTCGCGCGGTCAATTCCGCGTGTAACTGCCTGCTTCACCGCCTGCATGGCTGATTCCCCCGACATTACCATCGAGGTCGCGCATCTGACCAAGACCTATGGTCCCCTCACCGCCGTCCACGACCTGAGCTTCACGGTCCAGCGCGGCGAGATCGTCGGCCTGCTCGGGCCCAATGGCGCGGGCAAAAGCACGACGATGCGCATCCTCACCGGTTACCTGCCGGCCAACTCGGGTTCGGTGCGCATCTGCGGCGTGCCGGTCGCCAGCCACCCCGAGATCACCAAGTGCCACGTCGGCTACATGCCGGAGAACAACCCGCTGCCCGAGGAGATGCGGGTCTCGGAATACCTCTGGTTCCGCGGACGGTTGAAGGAAATCCCGCGCGCCCGCCTGCGGCTCCGCATCGACGAAGTCCTCGAGCTCTGCGACCTCAAGCGCAACCGCCACCGGGTCATCGGCCGCCTGTCCAAGGGCAACCGGCAGCGCGTCGGGATCGCCGAGGCGATCCTGGGCGAGCCCGCCGTCATCATCATGGATGAGCCGACGATCGGCCTCGACCCGCACCAGATCATCATCGTGCGCGACCTGATCGCCAGCCTGCGCGGCCGCATGAGCGTCATCATCTCCAGCCACATCCTCCCGGAGATCGAGGCCTCGTGCGACCGCGTGCTCATCATCAACGGCGGCCGCATCGTCGCCCAGGGCACGCCCGCCGACCTGCGACACGAGATCTTCGGCCACACCAGCTACCGGCTCCAGTTCGCGGGCGACCCGGCCGGCCTCGCCCCGCTGCTGGCCGGCCTCGAGCCCAGCCTCAAGGTGGCGCAGATCGGCGACTGCGGACCCGACGGCTTCTGCACCGCCACGCTCACGACCGAGGCCTCCGCGGACCTCGGCGAGGCCCTGCTCGCCGCCCTGCCCGGCCGCGGCTACCGGGTGCGTGCGCTGAGCCGGCTCGAGCCGACGCTGGAGGACGTCTTCCTCGCCGCGACGCGCCGCAGCTGGGACGCCCGCCTGCCCGACCCGAAGGAACGCAATGGCGACGATCGCGCGCCCCTGCCAAAGGTATGAGACCTGAAGCTGTCAGCCCTCAGCCATCAGCCCAACCGACACCGGGACGAACGGAACATCGGGAGGCGGATTTGGTTTCCCCTGCGGCGCCCAACCGTCCGTCGTGCCGCCGCAAGCCGGTCGCTGTTCGCTGACCGCTCCCCATGCGCCACTACTTCACCATCGTCGCCCAGGAAATCCGCAGCCTGCTGTACAGCGCGAGCACCTACATCGCCGCCGTGTTGTTCCTCCTCGTGATGGGGTTCATCTTCACCAACCTCCTCGACGTCTACACCAAGGCGCCGCAGGAATCCCCGCCCGCCGTCCTGTTCTTCCAGCTCTACTGGTTCCCCGTCCTGTTCATGGTGCCGCTGCTGACCATGAAGACGTTCGCCGCCGAGCGCCGGCAGGGCACGCTCGAGACGCTGCTCACGTCGCCGGTCACCACCGCCGAGGTCGTGCTCGGCAAGTTCACCGCCGCGTACTTCTTTTATCTCCTGCTCTGGGGCTCGACGCTCGGGTTCCACTACCTCCTGCACTTCTATGCCCGCGACGCGCGCTACCTCGACGCCGGCCCGCTGGTCGGGGGCTACCTGTTCATCGCGGTCAGCGGGCTGCTGTTCATCGCGGTCGGCATCTTCTCCAGCGCGATGACCCGCAGCCACGAGGTCGCCGGCGTGTTGTGCTGCACCCTGCTCATCGGGCTCATCCTCGGCTTCAGCTACCTGGCCGACCTGCCCGTGCTCAACCAGGACGTGCTCCAGCCGGCGAAGACCGTGGTCGACTCGCTGCAGATCGCGCAGCACCTCGACGACTTCACCCACGGCGTGATCGATACGCGCGAGATCATCTTCTACGTCAGCGGCGCCACGCTCGCGCTGATCTTCAGCATCCTCGGGGTCGAGGCCAAGATCCTCAACAGCTAGGCGCATGCATTTCTCCGACAGCTTTCGCGCCGCGCGCTGGATCCGGTTCACCAATCTCGTCCTCCAGGCCCTCCTCTTCCTCGGCCTGTTCGGCGGGCTCAACTACATCGCGCTGAACCACGCCTGGCGCTTCGACCTGACCCACAGCCGCCGCCAGTCGCTTTCCGCCGAGACGCGGTCATATCTCGAGCGCCTCGAGCGCGACGTGAACGTCTACGTCACGATCATCCGCGACAGCGACAACCCGGAGCTGGCCCAGTCCTACCGCGACATCAACAGCCTGCTGCGCGAGTACGCCTACGTCACCCGCGCGAGCGGCAAGGGCCGGATCAATGTCCGCGCCGTCGACATCTACCAGAACCGCCGCGAGGCCGAGGAGCTGAAGCTCGAGACGCCCAACGCCGTCGCGCTCACCTGCGGCGACCACCGGCGCGTCATGCCGGTCGGCGAGTTCTACAAGGTCAACGTCAAGGAGGGCCGGAAGGAGTCCTTCCTCGGCGAGGCCGCCCTCACCGCCGCCATCCTCGACGTCTCCAGCCCGGAAAAGAAGAAGCTCTATTTCCTCGCCGGCCATGGCGAGATGCGGCCCGACGACGTCGACGGCCTGCGCGGCCTTTCGCAGCTCAGCGACGAACTGCGCATGCGCAACTACGACGTGGCCCAGCTTGACCTCTCCATCGCGCACAAGATCCCCGACGATGCCGCGCTCATCCTGATCATCGGCCAGCTGGGCCGCGTCCAGCCGTTCGAGGAGGAGCTGCTCCGCAACTACCTGCAGACCCGCGCCGGCCGCATCCTCCTCATGGCCGATCCCGGCCGGCAGCTCGGGCTGGACAACCTGCTGCTCGACTGGGGCGTCATCGTCTATCCCAACGTCATCATCGATCCCGACCCGCGGAGCTTCACCGAGACCCGCGACCTTCGCCTCTGGCGGTTCGCCCCCGATCCGCTCAGCCACATCACCGACAACATCATCGCCAACGGCCTCCCGGTGCTGGTCGGCTCGGCGCGCGTGGTCCTGAAGGACATCGGGCGCTCCGAGGACGACGGCCTGAGCATCCGCGAGCTGGTGGCCACGAGCGAGAACGCGTGGGGCGAGAAGAGCCTCGATCTCCGCACGCGGCCCGAATACACGCCGGGCACCGACCTGAAGCTCAAGAACGGGCTGGGCGTCATGGTCATCTCCGAGCGGCTGAAACCCGCCAACAACCTCCCGCTCAGCGTGCGCGGCGGCCGGCTCGCCGTCATCGGCAGCGCCGACGTCGTCACCAACAACCGGATCATCAACGTCGGCAACCTCAACCTGTTCCTTGCCACCGTCAACTGGGCGGTCGATCGCGACACGCAGCTCAACATTCCGCCCCGCCCGATCCAGCGCTTCCAGCTCGCGCTCAGCCAGGATGAGCTGATGCGCCTGCGGCTCGGCCTCTTCCTCATCGTGCCGGGAGCCGTCGCGCTCCTCGGCCTCCTCGTCTACTGGACCCGCCGGCATTGATGAGCTGCCCGCCGTAAGCTCTAAGCTGTAAGCCTCATTCCCCATGATCCCCATTTCACCCCTGTGCTCTGAGCCGCTCCTTCGCGCTTACCGCTTCGCGCTTACCGCCTAAAGCTTACCGCTTATAGCTTACAGCTTCCGTCCCATGCGCTCGAAAGTCACCATCGTCCTCCTTTTCCTCAACGTCGTCCTCTTCTTCTATATCTTCAACTACGAGGAGAAGTGGAAGGCCGAGCAAAAGACGCTCGAGGCGCGCCGCCGCGTTCTCGGCCCCGAGGCCGCCGCGATCGATTCGCTCACCCGCACCATGCGCAATGGCCCGACGATCAAGCTCGAGCGCCGCAACGACACCTGGTGGCTCAGCCAGCCCTACGACTGGCCGGCCAATGCCAACGCCGTCTCGCGCATCACCAACGAGCTCCAGTTTCTCGAGCACGACACCAGCTTTGCCGTCGCCGACCTCGCGAAGAGCGGCCAGACCCTCGCCGACTACGGCCTCACCGACCCGGCCATCACGCTCGGCTTCACCTCGGCCGGCAAGGCCTACACGCTGAAGATCGGCGACGACACCAAGATCGGCAACCGCCTCTACGTGCTGTCCGCCGATGGCACCCGCATCCACGTGGTCGGCCGCAGCCTCGCCGACACCACCGGCATGCCGCTCGACGAGATCCGCGCCGACTCGATCTTCACCGTGCCCGTGTTTGAGGTGCGCTCGCTCAATCTCCAAGCCGCCGCGCCGTCCAACCTCAAGGTCCGCCTGCGCCGCGACGCCGCCGCGCGGTGGTCGTTCGAGGCGCCGATCAATGCCCGCGCCAGCAAGAGCGCGGTCGAAGTGACGATCAACACCCTCAACGGCCTCAAGGCGAAAAACTTTCTCGAGCCGAAGGACGCCGACCCCGAACGCACCGGCCTCGGTTCGCCCGCCGTGCGCGTCACGCTCGAGGGCAACGCCCGGCGCGAGACCTTGCTCCTGGGCAAGCCCGCCGGCGCGACGGTGGCGGCCGCCGGCGAGGGCACGCTGGCGCACACGGAATACTTCGCCAAGGTCGAGGACAAGGCCGTCGCCTTCACCGTGGATGTGCCGGAGCCGCTGCTCGCGGTCCTGCGCACGGCCCAGGAGGCGTTGCGCGACCCGCACGTTCTCGACTTCGAACCGGACACCGTCACCTCCGTGGTGATCGCGGCGCCGGGCCAACCCGAGTTGACGCTGCAGAAGTTGGAGGCCGGCGCCAGCGGGTCGGCGGGCGGCTGGCAGGCGGTCGTGCGCCTGCCCGGCCAGGTGCCGCAGACGACGACGGCCGACACCGCGATCGTCGAGGACTTGCTGCAGAAACTGAGGCTGCTTTCCGCGCACGACATGGGGAAGGACCGGCCGCGCTTCGTGAGCGACGCGCCCTCGGCCGCCGATCTCGAGGACGAGGGCTTCAACCGGCCCGAGCGGGAGATCACCCTCAACCTCAACACCGGCGGCGGCCTCCGCGGCAGCGATCCCTCCACCCAGACCCTCCAGGTGGGCATCTCCCCCGGCCAGGCCGGCCAGGCGTTCGCGCGGGTGACCAGTGCGCCCTTCGTTTACCGCATCCTGCCTGACATCCTGGAGCAGGCGCCGGCCTCCGCCCGGTATTTCCGGCAACGCCTGCTGCGCGAGCTCCCGGACAGCGCGCGCATCACCGCCATCAAGCTGAGCGACCTGGCCTCGGGCCAGGTTTACTACCAGGTTCACAACGAGCACGCCGTCACGTTCGAGGGTTTGTCCAAGGCCGACCAGCCCGAGTTGGCGCTCAAGGCGGGCGTCGTGCTGCTCGCCCAGATCCGCACCCTCAAGGCAAAGCGCTTCGTCGCCGAGACCTTCTCCACCGACCATGCCGACACCCCCCAGGGCACCCAACCCTGGCGCTACCGCCTCGACACCGATATCGTCTTCGCCGGCGGCGCGGGCGACTCGCCCAACACGACGTCGACACTCTACCTGACCGAGCGCATCGGCGGCACCACCCTCTACGCCGGCACCGCCGAGTTCGGGGGCGTCGAGTTCGAAGTGACGCCGGAGATGCTGGAGTCGATATTTGCCTTCACCTACGCCGCCAAAAACGACCCGGGCGTGCCGACCCCACCGGAGGCCGATGCCGCCAAGGAGAAACCGGCGGCAGTCAAACCGGAGGCCGGCCAACCGGCAGCCGCGCCGCCTGCGAACCCGAAGCCTTGACGGCAGCGACGGTCATGGACCGCCGCTCCTGCCCAGATGACCTCCCGTCCCTCTGTCTTCAAGTCCGTGCTGCATTTTTGCGGCTCGTGCTGCCTGACCGTGGGCTGCTGGGCGCTCTGGCTCGTGCTCACGGCCTCGCTTTGCTGCCTGGCCTACGTCGCGCTTGCCCGCGAGCTGCCCGTCCCCGGCTTCGTCCTGCGTCGGGTCGAGGCCGAACTCGCGAAGGCCGACCTGGGCATTACCTTCGGCAGCGCGGTCTTCGACCCGACCGGGCGGATCCTCCTGCGCGAGGTCCGGCTCCGCACCGGCCAGTTCGAGGAGCCGCTGGTGACGAGCCGGATCGTGTACGTGCGCCGCAGCATCTGGTCCGTCCTCGCCGGGCGGCCGGTGCCGGATGAAATCCAGCTCGAGGGCGCGGCGCTGCAACTGCCGGCGATGCTTTCCCCGACCGGCACGGTCGAGCCATTGCTGCGCGACCTCACCGTCATGCTCCGCCACGAGGACAACGTCTGGCACGTCGACCAGTTCGCCGGCCGCGTGGGGCAGCTCATGCTCACGGCCGCCGGCGACGTCCGCGTCCCGCCGCGCGCCGCCGGGGCCGCGCCCCTCTCGCCCGCGGAGATCACGCGCCGATTCCTCCAGACCAGCCGCCGGGTTGCGCTGGAAATCCACCGGTTCGACGCCTTCGAGCAACCCACGCTGGACGTCCGGCTCGAGCTCCTCGCCGGCGTGGGCAACACCGCGACGGTCGTCTTCACCGCCGCGGGCGCGGACCAGCCCTGGGGCCAGCCGCTTGTGCTCGGCCACCTGGCGGCGGTGACCACGGTTCGCCTCGAGGGCCAGGCGGCCCGGCCGCTGCGGGTCCACGCGGCCGTCGCGCACGCGGCTTACCGCGGGCTCGTCGACGCCGGCCAAGTCCGCGCCATCCTGACGGCGCGGCTGGAACCGGCGGCCGGGCTCGTGCAACCGCTCGAGGCGCTGGTCGCGGTCGGACAAGTGACCGCGCAGGGCGAAACCGCGCTAGGTCCCGTCGTGCGCACCCAGCTGGCCGGCTGGCCGCAGGTCGGCGGCTCGGTCGAGACCCAGCTGCGGGGAGAATTCGTCGCCGCGGAGGTCGAGGCCGAACTCGCCCGCAAAACCGCGCGGATCCGGGGCGAAGGCCGCGTGGCCCCGGAGCTCATCCGCGCCGTGCTCGCGGAGCATACGCCCCGGGCCGCGCCCTATTTCGTCTTCGGCGACCCCGTGAGTTTCACCGCCGAGGCGGAGGTCGGCCCCGGCTGGCATTTTGACCGGCTGGCGGGCGTCGTGGACGCCGGCCGGCTTGATTCGCACGGCGTCAAGATCACGGCGGCGCGCGGCAAGATCGACATCGTCGGCACGTCGTTCCTCACGCACGACGCCCGCGTGGAGCTCGCCGACAACTTCGCCACCGGCTCCTATTGGATGGATTTCAAGACGACCGATTACCGGATGCTGCTCACCGGCCGCCTCCGTCCGCTGGAGATCGAAGGCTGGTTCAAGACCGACTGGTGGCACAACTTCTGGTCGCGGAATTTCGCTTTCTCCGGCGGCCCGGCCGAGGCGGATGTCGAGGTGAGCGGACGCTGGAAGGACCACCTGCGCACCCTGTATTTTGGCCGCGCCGATGCCCGGCAGGCGCGCGTCCTGGGCGGCGAGTTCGAGGCGGTCCATACGCGGATCTTCGTCCGCCCGCAGCTGGTCGACGCGCTCGAGGTCATCGGCACGCGCGACGGCGGGCGCCAGCGGCTCGCGGGCAACTTCCGGCGCTACGCCGATCCGTTCGAGCATCGGGCGGAGCGCGTCGACTTCGCGTTCGATGCCAACCTGAACCGCGACACCTACCGGGCAATGTCCGGCGGCAAGGTCGACGCGCTGCTCGACAGCCTGAAATTCACCACGCCGCCGCAACTGCACGTCGCCGGCGCGCTGCTCGGCTCATGGCCGGGGCCAGTCCCCGATTATGCCTTTCATGGCGCCGCGTCGGGGGGCGTCGAGTATTATGGATTCCCGCTCGATGCGGTGGAGGTGGCCGGGGCCGTCAAGGGCAACGATGTGCGCCTCGACCGGATTACCTTCGCGGCGGCCGGCGGCACCGGCGGTGGTAAGGCGACCCTCAGCGGGCCGACGACGGCGCGGCGCCTCGGGTTCGACCTGTCGGTCAACGGCGCCGGGCTGGCCGCGAGCATCCGGAGCGTCGAGCAATACACCGCGCGGCGCACCGGGCAGAAGGCCGCCTCGATGACCGAAAGCAAATTCATGCAGCGCGCCGCCAGCGGCAAGCTCGACGTCGCCCTGTCGGCGGACGGCGTGCCGGGTGACCTGGCCAGCTTCAGGGGCTCCGGGAACGCCTCGCTCAAGGGCGCGGAGCTGGGCGAGATCCACCTGTTTGGCCTGTTGTCGCAGGTGTTGAGCGGACTCTCGTTGAACTTTTCCTCGCTGAAACTCGATACGGCGACAACCAGCTTCAAGATCGACCAGGGCAAGTTGCACTTCCCGGACCTCAAGGTCACCGGTTCCGGTGCGGTGATCGACGCCCGCGGCGACTACACCTTTGCGACTAATGGCCTCGATTTCACCGCGCGGCTCAAGCCGTTCCTGGAAAGCAGCAACCCGTTGAAGGTCGCCGTCGGCATCGTCGTCAGCCCATTCGTGAGCATCCTCGAACTGAAGCTGACGGGCCCGGTGAGCAAACCGAACTGGTCCCTCGTCGTCGGCCCCTCGTCTGAACCGCCCCCGGACAAGGCCGGGACGCCGCCGGCCCCGCCAGCCGCGCCGCCCAAGGCATGATGTAGCGGCAGTCCATGACCGTCGCCCGAAGCAACGGCGCTCATGGAACTCCGCGGCCGCTCGACCGCGGCGCCACGGCGCCCAATCGGCACGGGGATTTCTCCTTAAAACGCGTTGCTATGGCTGTAGCGCCGCCGTACCAAGATTCCGGCCGTAATTCATGTCGCCCGCCTCCCAGATTCGCCTCCGCCTTCTGCATTATGGCTGCCTGGCGCCGTTCGGCGTCCTGACGGTTTATGCCTTGGCGGTCCTGGGAGGCTGGCTGACGGGCAACCTGGCCCTGGCGCAACCCCGAACCTACGATCCCGCCTTCCCCGCGAACGCCTGCGCCGGCCTGGCGCTGCTGGGCCTCGCCCCGTTCGCCCTGACCCTCGGCTGGAAACGCACCGGCGTCGGCCTGGCGCTCGTCGCCACGATCATCGCCTGGGCGACGCTCATCCAGGATCCGTTCGGGTTGGACCTTCACCTCGACAACCTGTTGGTCAATCACGAGGCCCTCACCTCCGGCTCGCATGTGGGACGGATGCCAGCCGCGGTGTCTTCCCTGCTCACGCTCGCCGGCCTGCTTTTCGTTTGGATGGGGCTGCGGCCGAAAGACCGGCGCCGCCCCATTCTCGTGGCCTTGCTCGGTTCGTTGAGCGGCGCCTATGGCCTCACCGCCCTGCTCGGCTATCGCATCGGCCTGAACTCGGTCGACGCGTGGCTCACCTATGCGCGCCTCGGCCCGCACGCCGCGGTGATGCTCCTGCTTTTCGGCTGTGCCCTCATCCTGCTCGCGGCGCTCGATACCCAGGACGATTCCGACTCCGGTCCGCGGTGGCTCTGGCTGCCCATCGTGGTGACCTGCTCGGCCGTCACGGTCGCCTTCTGGGTCGCCCTCCGACAGCGCGAGCTCAACTACACCAACGGAACCACCCAGCTCACCATCAACAATATTGCCGCCCTGTTCAGCGGGGAGCTCGAGTCGCACATCGAGAGCCTGAACCGCATGGCGCGCCACTGGAGCAAGGCCGACGGACCGACCCAGGCCGAATGGGAAGCCGACGCCGCTGATTACATGCAGGCGTTTGAGGGCTACAGCTCGATCCAGTGGGTCGACGACAACCTGCACACCCGGTGGTTCTGGCCGCACCAGGGCAACGAGGACATTCCGCACTACGACCACGCCGAGAATCCCCTCCGCCGCGCCGCCATCGCAGCCGTACGTTCGACCCACGACAGCGCGATCGCGGCGCCGCTCGACTCGCCGCTGACGCCGCCGTCGTTCGCCGTATATTCGCCCGTGACCCGCAATGGCAGCCCGGATGGCTTCATCGTCGGCGAGTTCTACTACGACAAGTTCTTCGACACCATCGACCGCCGGCTGAACATTTCCCGCCGCTACCAGTTCCGGGTCAGCGTGGCCCGGCCGCTCGCCCCCGCCGCCGGCGCCCTCCAGGTGTTCGAATCGATGGCGCCGGAGGAAAAGGTCGACGAGCGGCTCCGCCAGTCCGCCGTCTACAACCTCTTCACCCAGCGGATCACCATCGCGCTCGCCCCGCGGCCCGAGTTCCAGGCCTCCAACCGCCAGTACCTGCCCGGGCTCGCGCTCATCTCCGGGCTCGGCGTCAGCGCGCTGCTTGGCCTGGTGGTGAACCTCGCCCAATCGGCGGTCTCGCGCCAGCGCCGGGCCGAGCGCACCAGCGCCCAACTGCGCGCCGAGAACGAGGAACGCCGCCGCGTCGAGGCCCGGCTCAAGACGACCGACGAACGCCTCAACCTCGCGCTCGATTCCACCCAGGTCGGCGTCTACGAGTGGCACGTCGAGTCCGACCAGGTCTTCTGCACCCCGAGTGTCTGGAAGATCATCGGGTACGATCCCGCGGCCATGCCCGCCACCGGCAAGGGCTGGCTCGAGCTGCTGCACGCGGACGACCAGCCGGCGGTCCGCGCCGTCGTCGAGGCGCACTTCCGCGGCGAAACCCCGTTCATCGAGATCGAGCACTGCGTCCTCCACGGATCCGGCGAATGGATCTGGATCGCGCTCCGCGCCAAATGCACCACGTTCAGCGCGACGCATCAGCCCGTCCGCGTCCTCGGCACGATCCAGAACATCAATGCGCGGAAACGCGCGGACGAGGCCCTTCGCGCCAGCCAGGCCGCCACCCGCAAGCTGTCGCTCGTCGCGAGCAAGACCGAGAACAGCGTCATCATCACCGACGACCGCGGCCAGATCGAGTGGGTCAACGAGAGCTACTGCCGCCTCACCGGCCGCCGGCCCGCCGAGGTCGCCCACCAGCCCCTCACGGCGCTGCTCGCGAATCCGGATGGTGACGCCGGCGCGGTCGACCGCATCCAGGCGGCGATCGACCGGCGCGAACCGGTCATGATCGACGTCGTGCAGCTGGCGTCCGAGGACCGCCGCTTCTACGTGCGCCTGGACGTGCAGCCCGTCCTGAGCGACGAGGGGGTCGTCGAGAACTTCATCGCGATGGAGACCGACATCACCGCGCGCGTCGAGACCGAGCAGTCGTTGCGCCAGGCCAAGGCCGACGCCGACGCCGCCTCGCGCGCGAAGTCGGAATTCCTCGCGTCGATGTCGCACGAGATCCGCACGCCGATGAACGGCGTCATCGGCATGACCAGCCTCATGCTCGAGACCGAACTGACGGCCGAGCAGCGCGACTACATCAACACCATCCGCACCAGCGGCGACGCCCTGCTCTCCATCATCAACGAGATCCTCGACTTCTCCAAGATCGAGTCGGGCAAGATGGAGATCGAGTACCAGCCGTTCGAGCTCAGCCAGTGCCTCGAGGAGGCGATCGACATCTTCGCCCAGCAGGCGGCGGTCAAGGGCATCGAACTGGCCTACCACCTCGACCCGGAGGTGCCGGCCTGCGTGCTGGGCGACATCACCCGGCTGCGCCAGATCATCGTCAACCTCGTCAACAACGCGGTCAAATTCACCCCGCGTGGCTTTGTCACGATCGAGGTCGGCGTTGCCGAACGCCACCGGCCCACCGAGGGCGGCGACGAGCGGGTGACGCTCGAGTTCTACGTGACCGACACGGGCATCGGGATTCCGCCGGAGCGGCAGAACCTGCTGTTCAAGCCGTTCAGCCAGGTGGACTCGTCGACCACCCGGAAATACGGCGGCACCGGGCTCGGCCTCGCGATCTGCGCCCGCCTGTGCCAGCTCATGGGCGGCAGCATCGACGTGCAGAGCACGCCGGACCGGGGCTCGCGGTTCCATTTCCGCATCCAGGCCGACGTCGTCGACCTGGCGGCCGGCGGCGCGCCGCCGCTGTTCGCGCCCATTCCCGGGCAGGACGTGCTCGCCGTGGATGATCATTACGTCAACCGCGCCATGCTGCGCGACTGCCTCACGACCTGGAAACTCCGGCCGCTGCTCGCCGCCGATGCCGCCGAGGCCCTCCGCGTCGCCGGGTCGGCGCAACTCTCCGCCGCCATCGTCGATCACCAGCTGGGCGATGCCCCGGGGCTGGAACTGGTCACGCGCTTGCGCGCGAGGTTTCCCGAGCTGCCGATCGTGCTCTACACCGCCGCCGACGAGGGCGCCCGCCGCCCGGACTCGACCGACACGCTCATCTTCCGCCTCCCGAAGCCGATCAAGCCCTACCTGCTGCACGACACGCTCCGGCACGTGATCCACGGCACGCACGCCAGCATGTCGACGCCGCCCATGACGACCGGCGTGGCCGTGCGGTTGGCCGAGACCATCCCGCTCGAGATCCTGCTCGTGGAGGACAACCTGGTGAACCAGAAGGTCGCCTTGCGCTACCTGGACCGCATGGGCTACACCGCCGATGCCGTGGTCAACGGGGTCGAGGCCGTGCGCGCCGTGGCCGAGCGAACCTACAAACTCGTGTTCATGGACATGCAGATGCCCGAGATGGACGGCCTCGAGGCCACGAAGGCGATCCGCACCAGGATCCCGCCCGCGGCGCAGCCCGTCATCGTCGCTCTCACCGCCAACGCCATGCAGGGCGACCGCGAGCGCTGCCTCGCGGCCGGCATGAACGATTACATCACGAAGCCGGTCAAGATCGAGGACATCCAAAGCATCATCACGCGCTACTTCGGCCCGAAGTCCGGCGCGTAAGGGGTCGCGCGACTTCTGGAGGCGGGACGCCCTCGTCCCGCGGGTTGCCCCGCGCGCTTGGTCTACGCGGGGTGAGGGCACCCCGCCTCCAAAGCCAGGCCAGCATCCCCATTGCTGGCGGGACGCCCTCGTCCCGCGGGTTGCCCCGCGCGTTTTCGACCGCCGCCTACAACAAGGCCTTGAGCTCCTCGATCTCCGGCCGCCGCGCCGGGTCCTCCACGAGGTTCTTCATCTCCAGCGGATCGTTCGCGAGATCGAAGAAGAGCCACGGGCTGCCATCGGCATTGAGCACGAGCTTGTGCCGGGGCGAACGGAAGCCCCGCCAGGCGCGGTCGCACTGCAACGGAATGCTCGCCACCGTGGGCATCGAGATCGCCGCGCTGTCGCGCCGGCAATGCCATTCGCGCCCCTCGGCCCAGGCCACCGCCATATGCGGCAGGTCCACCAGGCTCACGGGACTTGGATCCTTGTTTGGCGTTTGGCCTTTGGCGTTTTGAGATTTGCCCCCGGGGAACCGCACCAGCATCGGCACTCGCACCGATTCCTCATGCGGCCAGGCCTTCCGAAACAGTCCGTGCGCTCCGTGCATGTCGCCATGCACCGAGGTGAACACCACGATGGTGTCGGCCAGGTCGATTTCGGACAGCAGGCTGCCGATTGCGCGGTCCGTCGCCTCGATGTGCGCATAGTAGCCCGCGAGTTCCTCGCGCGCGATTTTTTCGGCCGGTGACCCGAGCGGGATATTGGCGCGCAACTTGATTGCCGCGGGCTTGCGCTCGGCGACGTGCGCTGCCGGGGCGTGATAAGGCGGATGCGGCGCCTCGAGGCTCACCAGGCAGAACCACGGCGGGCCGTCCGTCAGCTCCCGGGATGTCTCCTCGCGGCACCAGGCCGCGGCGCGCTGGCCGAGCACGTCGGCCTGGTAGCCCTTGAACTGTCGTGGCGCGGGCAGCCGGGTGCCGTGCAGCCAGGGATCGTTCAGCAGGAAGCCGCTCTCGAATCCCTCCCAAAGATCGAAACCGCCGCGGCGCTCCGGCGGCACGATGGTCCGCGCGTGCTCCTCGCCGACAAACGGCGCCAATCGGTCGCGCTCGGCCAGGTGCCATTTGCCGAAGAAGCCCGTGACATAGCCGCGGTCGTGCAGGGCGTGCGCAACCGTGCGCCCCAATTGTTGCGGCAGTCCATGACCGTCGCCCTTCTCCGCCTGTAGCGGCGGTCTGTGACCGTCGCCCCTCGGACCTTCCGCTTCCCGCACGTAGATCGGCAGCGGGTCCCAGTAATCGTTCACCCCGTTTTCCGGACACAACCGACCTGTCAGCAGCGCCGCTCGCGCCTGCGGTCCGAGCGGATGCGGCGTCACTGCCTGCGTGTAATCCACGGCCTCGCTGGCCAGGCCGTCGAGCCAGGGCGTCCGCGCATTCGGGTCGCCGGCATAGCCCGTCGCCATCGCCCGCCATTGCGTCGTAAGAATCCAGAGGATGTTCGGTCGTGGCATCGGGTCAGGCCCTCGCACTCCCACCGCATACCATCTCCATCGCGCCGCAGCCTTGGAGCGAAGGCGGATGCGTCGTCACAATCCAGAGGATGTTCGGTCGACCGGCCATGAGTCCTTTCAGCCACAAAAACGCACGGAGCGGCACAAAAATCGAACCGGGAAGCGCGACCAGCGATCCCGCAGCCCCGTCATTAGCGGTTTGAACAGTTCGTATCCTTCCGCCATTCGTCCTCGTCATGTCCATGCGCTCCACACCCCAATCGCTGCGCCCGGCCGTCGTCGCCGCTTTCCTCGCGGTGACCGCCTCCGCGGCAACCGGCATTCACCCCTACCCACCCGGCCAGGTCGAGCGTCTCGATCCGGCCCTCGACCGGCTCCTCGCGCCCGGCACCGCGCTCGAGCAGCTCGCCGACGGTTTCAGCTGGGCCGAGGGCCCGGTGTGGCTCGACGGCGCCGTGCTGTTCTCGGACGTGCCGCGCAATACGGTGTATCAATGGAAACCCGGTTCTTATGGCGCCGGGGTGTTCCTTCATCCCAGCGGTTCGTTCTCGCAGGACCCGGGGGTGAGCACGGAGGGCAGCAATGGTCTCGCCCACGATGCCCAGGGCCGTCTGCTCCTCTGCCAGCACGGCGCACGGCGCATCGCGCGGTACGAGTCGGGACAGTTCGTGTCCGTCGCCGAACGCTACGAGGGCAAGCGCTTCAACTCCCCCAACGACCTGGCGGTCCGACCCAACGGTGACATCTACTTCACCGATCCGCCGTACGGGCTCCTGGGCGGGGACAAATCGCCGCAAAAGGAACAACCCGGCCATGGCATCTACCGCGTGTCGCCCGACGGCAAAGTGACGCTGCTCTCCGACGCCATTCGCTTCTGCAACGGCATCGGCTTCTCCCCCGACGGCAAGGTCGTGTACATCGGCTCGACCGACCCCGCCGCGCCGAAACTCTATGCGTTCGACGTGCAGGCCGACGGCACCTTCGCCCATCTCCGCGTGTTCTTCGATCCTGCCGCCCTGATCAAGGCCGGCGACAAAGGCGGCTGCGACGGCCTGAAAGTCGACCGCGAAGGCAACGTCTGGGCCAGCGGGCCCGGCGGCCTGCTGATCGTGTCCCCGTCGGGGCGGCTGCTCGGCCGCATCAAGACGCACACCGGCACGGCCAACTGCGCCTGGGGCGACGATGGCGGCACGCTCTACATCACCGCGCAGCAATACCTCCTCCGCATCCGCACCCTGACGAAGGGCGACGGCTGGTAACGCGCCGTCCTCCCTCAACCTGTAGGGCCGCTTGCGGCGTGCCTCGTGTGAGCCAACGGCTGCACCAAGGTGCAGCCCTACGCCGTTGGTAAACGCGTACGGCTGCCTCAATCCGTAGGGCTGGACCTTGGTCCAGCCGCGCGCCCGAATGAATCTGGCGCTGTGTCCTCTTTCGAGGGTGCACCGAGGCGCAATCCTAGACCGAAAGCCCGCCATCGGTTCGATCATTAGTGAATTGAACCGGACAATTTGCCCGGCCACCTTTCCGCCATGCGCATCCGAGTCATCGCTACCGGCGGGACCATCGACAAAGTCTACTTCGACGCCGCGAGCACCTACGAGGTCGGCGAGCCCCAGGTCGGGCCCGTGTTTCGCGAGTCCAACGTCACCTTCGACTTCGTTGTCGAGTCCGTCATGCAAAAGGACAGCCTGGCGATGACCGACGCCGACCGCGATCTGGTGCGGAAACGCGTCGAGGCCTCCCCCGAGAAGCATGTTCTCATTACCCACGGCACCGACACGATGACGGCCACCGCCGAGAAACTCGGCGGTTTGACCGACAAGGTGATTGTATTCACCGGCGCGATGCAGCCGGCGCGTTTCCGCAACAGCGACGCGGTCTTCAACCTCGGTTGCGCCGTCGGCGCGCTCCAGGCGCTCCCGCCCGGCGTCTACATCGCGATGAATGGCGTAGTCTCGCCGGCCCACGCCGTGAAGAAGAACCGCGCCGCCAGCCGCTTCGAGCCGAAGGCCTGAGTCGGGCCTGTAGCGGCGGTCTATGACCGTCGGCCGGTAGCTCCGGCTTTACTTGTGTCGCCGTTGTCCGCCGTCCCCCGCCGGCCGCACTCCTTGGAGGCGGGGTGCCCTCACCCCGCGGACAGTTGATCGTCATTCCCCAGCCCACCGATCCCACGTATGCGCGCCGGCATTCGTTGCCGGCTCGCACGGCCAAGAAATGCGCAGCAATTGGACTTTGAGCAGCGAAACCCGCGACTAGTATCGCCTGCAACCGGCCGGCGATCCAAGGCCTCGCGGCCTTGGTGCGGATCGCGGGCCGATTATCGCAGCCGCCAACTCATCCCCGCTGAATACCCAGGATTACATCCAATTCGCCCGCGAGAACCCGGTGTGCAGCCTCGCCACCGTCGAAGGCAACCAGCCGCACGTCCGCACGGTCTTGATGTGGTTTGCCGACAATACCGGGTTCTACTTCGTCCTGTTATCGCCGAAAAAAGTCAGCGCCCAGCTCAAGGCCAACCCGCGGGCGGAAGTCTGCTTCTGCAGCCATCCCACGGACCTCGTGCAGACCCGGCAGATGCGCGTCATGGGCCGGATGGAACTGGTGACGTCGCCGGAGCTCCTGGCGCGGGCACGTCAAGACCGGGCCTTCCTCTCGCAGCTCGCCGGCCGGCCGATCGATGACTTGGTCGAGGTTTTTCGCCTGACGGACTGCGACGCCCATTTCTGGGCGATGCGCGACATCCTCCACGAGCCGACACTCGAGCACGTGGCGATCTGACGGTTGACGCCAGCGCCATCAGTAGCGGCGGTCCAAGGGGAGTCGCGCCACCGCACCAACACCCGCTGAACTCGTTTTCCTACAGAAATCGTTGCCGCCGCCTCTCAGGGATTAAAGCAACCTGACCCATTTTTGGGGCGCCGCTTCACGGATATCTGAAAACTGGAGGGTGGCGCCTGGCGCGCGATTGGACGACACGCCCATGTGGTTTCGCGGAAAGGTGGCGACAACGCGCCCGCGCTGAAAGGCTGAGCAAGGACCGCCCGGCTCACTTAACCGGGTCAAGATCGAGCCGCAGGACGACGGGTCGGTGGTCGCTGGCGTCCGCGACGCCGGGGGCATCCCAGATTCTTCCCCGGCCGCCGGACACGGCCGGAAGGAGCGCGGGCGAGACGAGAAAGAAGTCGATCCGGCTGTAGATGTCCTCGCGGCGGTAATAGTGCGTCCAGCTCTCGCCGTGGGAGTCTGCCGCCGGCAGAAGTTCGCCGAGCGCCGTTTCGCCGCGCTTGAGCAGTGTTCGAACCGACTTGCTGCCACGGGTGTCGTTCCAGTCGCCGCAGACGATGAACCGGTCTCGGGCCGGCTGTGGGTAGCGCGCGAGCACCAGGTCGCGCACCGCCTCGGCCTCGAGCCGCCGCTGTTCCGCGCTCTCGGGATCGTCGGGTCGCTCCGTATACTTGCTTTTCAGGTGGACGACGAAGAGCGAGAAATCACCGCGTCTCGTGGCGAAGACCACCTCGAGCACGCCGCGCTTCACCCGGTCAGGCTGGCCGAAATACGTCGTGGGCACCTCAGCGTGGCGGCGGACTTCCTTGAACGGCAGCTTCGACAGAACGGCGACATGCCGGTCGGCGTCGGCGGCCTCGAGCACGACCGTGTGCGCAAAATCCTGGCCGGCCAGCTTCAACTCCCGCTGGAAGTCGTCGAGGAACGGCTGCGCGCCCATCTCCTCCACGGCGAGGATATCGGGCGCGATTCCGGCGACGACCCGGGTCAGCGCCGCCCGCTCCTTCTCGGGCTTCGGGTAGCCCGGACGATAGATGCCGTCGACCATCCGGTTGGCCAAAGTGTAGTTCTCGACGTTGTACGTCGCGATCGTGAGGTCCGCCCATAGCCGCGAAGTTAGCAGCAGCTGAGCTGCCACCAGTGTGCTGAGGCGCAAAACTGCTGGAATTTTCACAGACACGGCGGACAAATCACAAAGTTCCAAATGCCAAACTCCAAACAAAATCCAAAATCGAATCTCGGGTGCCTGAACTTTCTCCCCAACACCACGCCGCCTTTTGGCCGGAGCCCGGCACTTTTCAGAGACGCAGGGACGGGAAATTTGGATTCCTTCCGTGTCTTGGGCGTTTGGACATTGGCGTTTTGAGAATTCGCCGCTTTAGCGGGCCAGTGCCCGCTCGCGCTCGACGAGCGTCGGGTGCGAGTAGTAGACGGCGCTGTACAGCGGGTGCGGCGTGAGGTTGGACAGGTTCTTCTGCGAGAGCTTGCGCAGGGCGCCGATCATCGGGCCGGGCGAGCCGATGGCGTCCCGGGCGAAGGCGTCGGCCTCATACTCGTGCCGGCGCGAGATCCAGTTGCCCACCGGCGCAAACCAGAAGGTCACGAGTCCGCCCAACAGCGCGAAGAGGAGGAAGGTCGGCGCCAGCGCGCCCGCGGGCAGGCCGAAGGCGCCGTTGAACCACGGCGCGTTGGCCAGCCAGGCGACGGCCGCGAACGCGGCGAACTGGAGCGCGGCGGTCGTCGCGAGGAATTTCGGGATGTGCCCGCGCTTGTAGTGGCCGATCTCGTGCGCGAGCACGGCCTCGAGCTCCTCCTGGCCGAGCTGCGCCATGAGCGTGTCGAAGAGGACGATCCGGCGGAAACGGCCGAAGCCGGTGAAAAATGCGTTCGAATGACCCGACCGCTTGCTCCCGTCCATCACCTCGATGGTGCGGGCGCGGAAGCCGGTGCGTTCCGAGAGGGCGAGCAACCGCTGGCGCTGGTCGCCCTCGGGCAGCGGCGCGAGCTTGTTGAACAACGGCAGGATCAGCTTCGGGTAGAGGACGATCATCAGGAGCTGGAAGCCAAACAGGAGCGCGAAGCCCCACACCCACCAGGCGGCGCCGGCCAGCCGCACGAGCGCGAGCAGCGCCCACGCCAGGGGAAACCCGATCGCGAGCCCGAGCGCGGCGGACTTCAGCTGGTCGCTCACCCACAGCCCGAGCGTGCATTTGTTGAAGCCGAACCGCGCCTCGAGGCGGAACTGCGACCACCACGCCAAGGGCAGCCCGGGCAAGCCGAGCAACAGCATGGTGCCGACGAGAAACAGCGCACCGCTCCACGCCGCTCCGGGCGCCAGCGCGTCGAACCGGCGCCACAGCCACGGCAGCACGCCGCTGAACAGCACGACCAGCAGGACCGCCACGTCGTACCCGGACTCGACCGAGGCCAGCCGGCTTTTCGCAAGCGTGTATTCGACCGACTTGGCGTAAGTCGCCTCGTCCATAACCTCGGCCACCGCCGGCGGCCGCTGGGCGGCATGGCGTCGCGCCTCGGCGCGGTTCACGGTCTCGAGCGCGAGTTGGGCGGCCAGGCGCAGCAAAACCAGCAGGACAACGGTCAGGGGTAACCAATCCATGGGGCAGAACAGAGACGACTTTCCCCGCACCGGCCAGCTTTTAGGAGCGCGGGCGGCGGGTGGAGCGCCCTGACCCCAAGGCGCTTCCGATCCGGGTGACGAAAAACGCGCTGAGGCCAGCGCGTTCCACCCTCCCGCGCCGAAACAGGATTGAATTCAACCCCAGCCGACTCATCCTCGGGGTCGTGGACCAGGACAAGAACGCCAAGCTCAGTTTTGAAGGCGCCCTCACCCGGCTGGAAGCCATCGTCGACTCGATGGAACAGGGCGAGGTGCCACTGGCCGAACTGTTGGCCAAGTATGAGGAAGGCAGCAAGTTGCTCAAGGTCTGCGAGAGCCGCCTGAAGGACGCCGAGCTCAAGATCGAGAAGCTCAAGAAGCAGAAGGACGGCGGCGCCGCCTTCGAGCCGTTCGAGGCCACCCGCGCGGAATAACCGCCGGCGGCCGTCTTTCTCTCCTTTGATGAGTACATCATCCCCCGTTCCCCGTCTGCTCGACCGCATCACCGGCCCGGCGGACGTCAAAGCCCTCGACGCCGCCCAGCTGCCGCAACTTGCCCAGGAGATCCGCGACGAACTGATCGCGGTCACGGCGCGCAACGGCGGCCACATCGGTCCGAATCTCGGGGTCGTCGAACTGACGATCGCGCTGCACCGCGTGTTCGACTCGCCGGCGGACCAGCTGGTGTTCGACGTCGCACACCAGGGCTACGTGCACAAGCTGCTCACCGGGCGGAAGGGCGAATTTTTCCAGAAGCTGCGCAAGACCGGCGGCGCCTCCGGTTTCCTGTTCCGGCCTGAGAGCGAGCATGACGCCTTCGGCGCGGGCCACGCCGGCACCGCGCTCTCCGCCGCGCTGGGCATGGCGACGGCGCGCGACCTGCGCGGCTCGTCCGAACACGTCGTCGCGGTCTGCGGCGATGCGGCTTTCACCTGCGGGATCACGCTCGAGGCGCTCAACAATGTCGTCAGCTCGACGAAGCGGCTGATCGTCATCCTCAACGACAACGAGTGGTCGATCGCCAAGAATGTCGGCGCTATCGCGGGCTACCTGAACAAGCTCAGCACGAGCCCGACCTACAACAAGCTGCACCACGACGTGGAGGCGTTCTTCAAGAGCTTCCCGACCGGCGTCGAGATGAACAAGGTCTACCACCGCTGGAAGCGCGAGACGAAGGACTTCTTCGTCGGCTCGTCGATCTTCGAGAAGTTCGGGCTGCGTTACCTCGGCCCGGTCGACGGCCACAACCTCGACCTGCTGGTCAAGAACCTGGAGTTCGCCAAGCACTGCGACGTGCCGGTGCTCATCCATGTCCTGACGAAGAAAGGCAAGGGCCTCGGCGCCGCGATCGAGCATCCCGAGAAATTCCACGGCGCGAGCCCCTACGACCCGGTGAGCGGCGAGAGTGCGAAGGCCGTCCCGGGCACGCCGCCGAATTACCAGGATGTCTTCGGCGGCGCGCTGGCCCGGTTCGCCCGCGAGGACAAGAACGTGCTGGGCATCACCGGCGCCATGCCGAGCGGCACGGGATTGTCCGTTCTGGCGAACGAGGTGCCGGGTCAGTTCTTCGACGTCGGCATCGCCGAGGAACACGCGGTGTTGTTCGCCGCCGGTCTCGCGACCAAGGGCTTCCGGCCGGTCTGCGCGATCTATTCAACCTTCCTGCAGCGCGCCTACGACCAGGTGATCCACGATGTCTGCCTGCAGAACCTGCCGGTCACCTTCTGCCTGGATCGCGCGGGGCTGTCGCCGAACGACGGCCCGACGCACCACGGCCTCTTTGACCTCTCCTATCTGCGCTGCGTGCCGAACGCCACCGTGATGCAGCCGAAGGACGAGGATGAGCTGGTCGACATGCTGCACACCTCGTTGCACCTGCCCGGGCCGGGCTTCATCCGTTATCCCCGCGGCGCGGGCCTCGGCACGGCGATCAAGGCCGAGCCGGCCCGGATTCCCGTCGGCCAGGCGCAGGTGTTGCGCGAGGGTTCGAACATCGTCATCTGGGCGCTTGGGCCGATGGTGCAGGATGCGTTGAAGCTGGCCGACCGGCTCGACCGCGAGGCCGGGCTCTCCGTCGGCGTCGTCAATGCCCGGTTCGTCAAGCCGCTCGACCGCACGCTGCTGCTGAGCCAGGCCGCGGTGGTGCCGCTCATTGTCACGATGGAGGACAACGTGCTCGCCGGCGGCTTCGGCAGCGCGGTCATCGAGGCGCTGCAGGAGGGCGAATGCCATGCCGCCGTCGAGCGCATCGGCTGGCCCGACGTGTTTGTCGAGCACGGCAGCAACGTCGAGGTCCTGCGCGCCGCCCATGGCCTGGCGCCGGACGACATCCAGAATCGCGTCCTCGCCCGCTGGCGCCGGCTGGGCGAGTCGCGCCTCGCGACGCGGGCTTGATTTGGCCCCGGGGTTTGTTTTAGTGCCGTCCAGTTTTTTGCGGGCGTAGTATACCGGCTATTATGTGTGCTTCCCAAGCATGAGAAGCGGGTTCGACTCCCGCCGCCCGCACCAGCCTTCGCCGCGCGCAGCGAGAAGCGAAGGCTGTTCTCAGGAGCCTCGGCGCAGGAGGGCCCCACGTCTCCCATTGAACGCCGAGTGGCTTCAGCTGGCATTTGGAGGGTTGATCTCCTGACCAACCGCGGCCGGCCAAGAGGCCGGCCCTCCACGGGCTTTCGCCGACGCCGCCTCAGGAATAATCCCGCCGTCCCTCGAGGGCGCTCTTGAGGGTGACTGCGTCGGCGTAGAGTACGCCGCTGCCGCTGGGCAGGCCAAAGCCGATGCGCGAGACCTTCAGGCCGGTTTTCGGCAGGCGCTCGGTGAGATAGTGGCAGGTCGCCTCGCCCTCGACATCGTTCGAGAGCGCCAGGATCAACTCCGTGACTTCGCCTGCGGCAATCCGCTGCAGCAACGTGCCGAGGTTGAGGTCCTCCGGCGCCACGCCGCGGATCGGCGAAAGCTTGCCGTGCAGCACGTGATAGCGCCCGTGGAAGGCGCCGGATCGTTCGATGGCGGCGAGGTCGGTGACGTACTCGACGACGCAAAGCTGGCCGTTCCGGCGGCGTTCGTCGGCGCAGATCGGGCACTGGTCTTCCTCGGCGAGGTTGCCGCAGGTGGTGCAGCGCCGGACGTTCTTCGCTGCGAGTTCGAGCGCCGCCACCAGTTCCGGCAGGCGCGCGGGCTTCTCCACGAGGAGGTGCAAGGCGATGCGCTCGGCCGAGCGGAAGCCGATGCCCGGAAGTTTTTTCAGCTGCTGCTGCAGTGCCTCGAGCGCGGGTGTCACGGCCGGATCAGAACATGCCCGGCATCTGGAAGGCGGAGGAGATCCGCTGCATTTCCGCGTCGTTGCGCTCCTTCGCCTTCTGCGCGGCCTCCTGCACGGCGTGGAGAATCGTCTCCTCCACGAGCTTGGCATCTTCCTTGAGGAATTCCGGGTCAAGCTTGAGGGAAAGAAACTTGCCGGAGCCACTGACCTTGACCTGCACGGCTCCGCCACCGCTGGAGACGTCGATGACCTGGGTGTCGAGCGAGGACTGCAGTTGCTCGATCTGCTTCTGCATTTTCTGGGCTTGTTTGAGGAGTTTGCCTACGCCGGCCATGGGAGGAAGGGGTTGGGAGAACCACTAATGCGGACTAATGGGCGCGAATCACGTATTATTTTGCAGAATCTCGCCGAAGCCCGTCCGGAAGTCGGGATAGTGCGGGCGCCAGCCCAGCTCCCTTCTGATCCGGGCCGCCGAGATGATGCGGTCCGGCATCGGCTGGCCGCCACGGCGCGCGCCCGGTGAGCCGTCGAACGCCGGCGCGGCGCGCCCGAGCCGGTCAGCGAGCCAGGCGACGACCTCGCCGCGCCGAGCCGGGGCGTCGTCGGCGACATGGTAGATCCGGCTGGATAGCGACGCCGGCGCGGCGAAGCAGGCGAGGATCGCGCGGACGATGTCGTCGCGATGTACCAGGTTGAGGTGGTAATCCCCGGATCCCGGCAGCACGTGCGGGCCCGTCCGCAGCTGGTCGAGCAGGTGGTGTCGGCCGGGTCCATAGATGCCCGCCAACCGCAGAATGAAATGCCGCGCGCAAGCCGCAGCCGGCGCCTGTTCAAGGATCATCTCGGATTCGCGGATGATCCGCCCGTTCGGCGTGGCCCCGTCCGCCATGGCCGATTCATCCAGCGCCACTCCCCCGCCCTGCGGGTAAACCGACGTGCTGCTGGTGTAGACGATCGTGCCAATCGGACGATCGCCGCCGGCGGCCCAGGCCAGGATCGACCGCATGCCGTCGACATACGAACGCCGGTAACTCTCCGCGCTCCCGTCGCCGGAGCTGACGCAATTCACGATGAACTCCGGCGCCGCGCGGATTTCATGGTGCCAGGCGGATGACGCGAGGTCGGCCACCGCGACCGACGCGACACCAAGCCCACGGAGCGCCGCGGCGCGATCGGGATTGCGGGTGAGAGCCTCGACGCGCGCACCGGCCGCCAACGCCGCCTGAGCCAGCGCGGATCCGACGTAGCCGCAGCCAAAAATCACGAGGCGCTTTCCCGCGATGGGTACCATTGCGGAAGTATCAAGGTCCAAGGGCCAAGTAACAAGAAGGAGATGGGGTACCGGGGCGCGAATCCGCCCCTTGATACTTGGTCCCTCATGCCTGATACTTCATCCACCGTGCCAACCGTGCTCGTCCTGCTCGCCGACGGTTTCGAGGAGATCGAGGCGTTCGCCCCGATTGACCTCCTGCGGCGCGCCGGGGTCGAGGTGACCGTGGCGTCGTTGAATGAGAACCGACATGCCACCGGCCGCAGCAACGTGGTGGCGCATGCCGACGTGGCGCTTTCGGCGGTCGGAGACCGATTGTTCGACCTGCTTTTTCTGCCGGGCGGCGCCGGAGTGAAACTGCTGCGCGCAGATCCGCGGGTTCGCCAAGCGGTCGATCAACACCATGCGGCTGGTCGCTGGCTAGCTGCAATCTGTGCGGCGCCGACCGTGCTGAACGACTCTGGCCTCCTCTCGGGCCGTAAGTATACCGCCCATTTCTCGGTCGCAAACGAACTGCATGCGATCCGAGCCGATGAAAGAATAGTCACGGATGGGAAGGTCACCACCTCTCGCGGCGCGGGCACGGCAGTGGAATTCGGCCTGCATCTGGTTGCGCTGCTGGTGTCGCCAGCCAAGTCGAGCGAAATAAGCAAAGCCATTTGTTTCTAAGGCTTTGCGAAAAAATCGGCATTGCCAGCACCGGCGGTGATGCTGTTTGATTGCGCCGGCCCGGAACGGGCTGCGCCTTGCGTTTGGCCGAATCCATTACTCGTCGCGCCGCATCCAGAAACGGGAAGCGATGGTGCGAAGCATTGCCTAGAGGTTTCACCCCATGTGCGGGATAGCCGGCATACTTTCCCCAATGCTGCCGGCGGAGTCGCGCCATGAAGCCGTTCGCCGCATGGTGACCCGTCAACGCCACCGCGGACCTGACGACGAGGGCTTTTTCGAGAACGGACCCGTGACGCTCGGCATGTGCCGACTGGCGATCTTCGACCCGGCCCACGGGCATCAGCCGATGGTCAGCCCGGACGGGCGGTTCAGCCTCGTCTTCAATGGCGCGATCTATAACCACCGCGAGCTGCGGGGCGATTTCGAGGAACGGGGCTGGAAATTCCAGACGCATTGCGACACCGAGGTCCTGCTCGCCGCCTACGCCCTCGAGGGCGCGCGTTGCCTTTCGCTCCTGCGCGGCATGTTCGCCTTCGCCGTGTGGGACCGCAACGAGCAGGTGCTCTTTGCCGCCCGCGACGCCTTGGGCATCAAGCCGCTCTACTATGCCCGGCTGCCCGAGGGCGGACTGGCGTTTGCTTCCGAGTTGAATGCACTCCTCGCCAGCGGTCGCATCGCGCGCGAGATCGACCCGGCCTCCGCGGGCGAATTCCTGGCGTGGTTCAGCGTGCCGGCGCCCCGGACCATCTATCGCGGCGTCTCCAATCTCCCGCCCGGCCACAGCCTGACCGTCGATGCCCTGGGATGCGTTCGCACCGGACCTTGGTGGCACTTTCCGGCGCCGCAGGCGGACGGCCGAATCGCGGCCAATTACCACGAGTTCGTTCACGGCCTGAGAGACCAGCTCGACGACACCGTGCGCGCGCACCGGCTGGCCGACGTGCCGGTCGGTGCATTCCTGTCGGGCGGCATGGACTCGACGGCCATCGTCGGCCTTATGACCCGGGCCGGCGCTACGCGGCTCAAGACCTTCTCGCTGATCTTCGGCGAGAGCGGATATTCCGAGCAGTCCAGCGCGCGGCTCGCGGCGCAGACCTTTGGCACGGAGCACCACGAGGAGGTGCTGACCGGCGCCCGCGTCGCGGCCGACCTGCCGCGCATCCTGGCGGGTTTCGACCGGCCGACCGGCGACGGCATCAATACCTACTACGTCAGCCAGCTCGCCAAGCAGGGCGGCGTCACCGTGGCCCTGTCGGGCTTGGGCGGCGACGAGCTGTTTGGCGGTTATCCCTCGTTTCGTGATCTTCCCCGCCTCGATCGCCTGCTGCCCGTGTGGCGGCGCGTGCCGGCGAAGTTGCGCACCGCCGTCGTCGCGCGCCTGCGGGCCACGGCCTCGGTGCGCGCGCGCAAGCTGGCCGATTTCCTCGCGCATGCACGCGATCTCCATGAACTCGCCTCGCTGCAACGCCGCGTGCTGCCGGAAGCGCAGCGACTGGCGCTGCTTGCGCCCGAGGCGCGGGCGCAGGCGGAGCGCCTCGGGCCGAACCACCCGCTGCTGGAGGACTATGCTTTCGAGTTGCTGGGCGCGGACCCGTTCCAGGTCATCAGCGCCTGGGAATTGCGCACCTACATGGCCGACGTCTTGCTGCGGGACAGCGACGCCTTCAGCATGGTCCATTCGCTCGAACTGCGCGTCCCCTTCGTTGATCGAGTCCTGCTGGAATGGCTGTGGCCCCAGCGCAGCTGGTTCAAGTACGACCCCGCGCATCCCAAGCGCGCCCTGGCCGACGCCACCGCCGATCTCGTGCCCGCGGCGATCCGGCACCGCCCCAAGCAGGGGTTCGTCCTGCCGTTCGCGCGCTGGATGCGGGCGGAGTTGAAGCCGTTCCTTGACCAGACTTTCTCGCCGGCGTCGCTCGCCGCCTGCCCCTGGCTCGACGCGACCGAGGCCATCCGCCTCTGGCAGGACTACGCCACCCAACGCGACTCGCGCCACTGGTCGCGGGTCTGGACCCTCGCCGTGCTCGTGGCGTTTGCCAACCGGCCCTCGCCCGCGTGAACTATTTGCTGACATCGCCGGAGCTGTTTCTCCACGAGGGCGGCATCGCCCGCATCATGCGGCTCTACCTACGGGCGCTGGGCGAGAACGCCGGCCCCGGCGGCCGGGTGGATTCCGTCGTGCTGAACGACCGGCCCGGGTCCGAACCGCGCCTGGCACGCTACGCCAACGAACGCCTGGGCGAACACGTGGCCTGCGGCGGGAGCAAGCCGCAGTTCATCCGGGCTGCGCTGCGGCTGGCCCGGCGCGCCGATTGCCTGGTGTGCGCCCATCTTCACCAACTGGTGATTGCCTGGCTCGCCCGCGGGCTCAATCGCCGGCTCAGGTACTGCCTCGTGGCGCACGGCATCGAGGTATGGCGCCCGTATTCGCTGCTGGAACGGCGGGCGCTGCGCGGCGCCGACCGCATCCTCTGCGTCAGCGAGTTCACCCGGCACCAGCTGCTGCGCTTCTGCCCCGGGCTCGCACCCGAGCGCCTCGTGGTCGTGCCCAACACGTTTGACCCGCATTTCGCGCCCGAGTTGAACAACCAGGTGTCCCAAGCCCCCTTCGCGCTGCCTCGCATCCTCTCGGTGGGCCGGCTCTCGTCGGCCGACACCTACAAGGGCTACGACACCCTGGTCGAGGCCATGCCCCTCGTGCGCAAGGTGTACCCGACCGCGCGCCTGCGCCTGGTCGGCAAGGGCGACGACCTCCCGCGCCTCACCGCGCTGGCCGACCGGCTCGGGGTGGCGGGCAGCGTCGATTTCCTCGGTCCACTCAGCGACGAGGCGCTGCGCGCCGAATACGCGGTGTGCGACTTGTTCGCGCTGCCCAGCCGGAAGGAAGGCTTCGGCCTCGTGTACCTAGAGGCGATGACGTACGGCAAACCTTGCATTGGCGCCCGGGCCGGTGGCGTGCCCGAGGTGCTCGACGATGCGGTGGGCCGGCTGGTCGAATATGGCAACATTGCCGACCTGGCCGATGCGATCTGCGAGCTGGTCCGCCACCCGCGCAATTCCGGGGTTGTGCGCGAGCACGCCGCCAAGTTTGCTTTCCCGGTGTTTCAACGCCGGCTCGCCGCCGCCCTTGCCTGAACCATGTCCGCCGACGTCCTTCCTGAGGTGATCATCGAGCCCGGCCGTTCGTCCGCGAACTATTGGCGCGACTTGTGGCGCTTTCGCGAACTGGCGGGCTTCCTCGCGTGGCGGGACATCAAGGTTCGCTACCGCCAGGCGGCGTTGGGCATCGCCTGGGTCGTCATCCAGCCGCTGGTGCAAACGCTCCTCCTGAGTTTCGTCTTCGGCAAACTGGCCAAGATGCCGGACGGCGGCGTGCCCTACGTCCTCCTGGTGCTTTCCGGGCTGCTGCCTTGGCAACTGTTCACGGCGGCCTTCAATGGCGCCGGCAACAGCCTCGTGGGCAACGCCAACCTGATCAGCAAGGTCTACTTCCCGCGCCTGCTCGTGCCGCTTTCGTGCCTCGTCATCGCCCTGGTGGACTTTGGTGTCATGCTCGCGCTCACGCTGCCGCTGACGGTCATCCTCGGCATCGTCCCCGGGTGGCAGCTGCTGCTGCTGCCGCTCTTCGTGGTGCTGACCCTGGTGATCGCCTGCGGCGCGGGGCTCTGGATCACAGCGCTCACCGTGAAGTACCGCGATTTCCGCTTCATCACCCCTTTCATCCTCCAGATCGGCGTCTTTGTGACCCCGGTGGGGTTCCGCACCGATTTCCTGCCCAACTGGCGCGACCTCCTCGCCTTGAATCCCCTCTCCGGCGCGGTCGACGGCGTCCGGTGGTGCCTGCTCGGCGGCCACACCGAGCTCTATGGACCCGGCCTGGTGGTCTCGTGCATCGTCGCCGCGATCCTGCTCAGTTCCGGTCTGTGGTATTTCCGGCGAACGGAACGCCAGTTCGCCGACATCGTCTGACCATGAGCCGACCCATCATCGACGTGTCGGGCCTGAGCAAGCGGTACGTGATCGAGCACGAGTCGAGGCATGACAACCTGCGCGATACGCTCCACCACACCGCCCGCAAGGTCTGGCGCCGGCTCCGCTGGGGCACGGGATTCGACCACGAGGAATTCTGGGCCTTGCGCGACGTCTCGTTCTCCGTCCAACCGGGCGAGGTGCTCGGCATCATTGGCCGGAACGGCGCGGGCAAGTCGACGCTGCTGAAGATTCTTTCGCGGATCACCGAGCCGACGAACGGCCGGGCGGTCATTCGCGGGCGTGTCGCCAGCCTCCTCGAGGTGGGCACGGGATTTCACCCGGAGCTGTCGGGTCGCGACAACATCTTCCTCAACGGCGCCATCCTCGGCATGTCGCGCCAGGAGATTCGGCGCAAATTTGACGAGATCGTGGCCTTCGCCGAGGTCGAACGATTCCTGGACACCCCGGTCAAACGGTACTCCAGCGGCATGTACGTGCGCCTCGCCTTCGCCGTGGCCGCCCACCTTGAGCCGGAAATCCTGATCGTGGACGAAGTGCTCGCCGTGGGCGACGCGCAATTCCAGCAGAAGTGTCTCGGCAAGATGGGGGCCGTCGCCTCGCAGGGTCGTACCGTCCTCTTCGTCAGCCACAACATGGGCGTGGTCGCGAACCTGTGCTCCCGCGTCATCCTGCTGGACCAAGGTTCAGTCGCGGCCGACGGAGCGCCGGGCCATGTGATCGGTACCTACATCCAGTCCGGGGCCCAGCTGTCCGGCCATGCGGTTTGGGCTGACGACCGGCCCGATACCGGTTCCGGGAAACTGCGGCTCCACGCGGCACGCATCCTGGTGGACGGCCGGGTCACCGCCGACGTGCCGATCGATCGTTCTGCGATCCTGGAGTTCGATTTCTCGGTGCTGGCCCGCTGCCAGGCCGGGTCCAGCATACACCTGTTCGACAAACAAGGCGTCTGGGTGCTGTGTTCCGGGCCGGCCAGCACCCTGCTCGAGCCGGGCCGGTACCGTCACCGCGTCACGTTGCCGGAAAATTTCCTCAACGACGGCCTCTATCAGGTGAGCATCATCCTGCTAATCGACGTGACCAACATCCAGGTGCACGTGCGCGAAGCCGTTTCGTTCACGGTGCATGAAACCGGCGTCGGCCGCGAGGAATACGGCGGCGTAATGAACGGGTGCATCCGCCCGTTGCTCGCCTGGGAATCGTCCGCCCTGTCTGGGAATGCCTCCTGATCCGCTCACCGTACTTGTGCCGACCGCCCGCCGGCCGGCGTTTCTGCGCACCGCGCTGGCAAGCATTGCGGCGCAAACGGTGGCGCATCGCATCACGCGGGTGGTCGTTTCCGAAAATGACTCCGATACCAGTTCGCGCGCGATCGCCGCGGAGTTTGCCCACCACCTGCCACTAGAATATGTTTTCCGCTCGCCATCGTTGCCGAACCTGACCCACGCCCTCACGCTGGCCGAAGAACTGCCAGAGGACGGAATCATGGCGATGCTGCACGACGATGACTGGTGGACCACGACCCACCTCGCCGACTCGCTCGCCCGTCTCGACAATCACCCGGATGCGGTGGCGTCTTACGCCTCGTTTTTCAACGTCACCGGCGAGTCTTCCCTGTTGGAAAGCGACTCGAATCTCATGTTTTGGTTTGGCGCCAATTTTCCCCCCGTCGCGAACTGCTGGCGGCTCGACGCGCGGGCCTTGCTTCTCTCCTGCCTCCCGGGAACTCCAGGGCGCTACTCCACCCTCGTCGCGCGGGCTTCCGCCTATCGCCACTCAGCCCGCGTCGCCTTTGCGGAGGGCAACCCCTACGACAACGACCGCTTACTCACCCTGCAGTTCGCGAAGCTCGGCCCGATTGCCTTCGCACCGGTGCCCGAGGTATTCATCCGCATTCACCCCGCGCAGGACGCAAATCGCTTCGACTGGCCCCAGCGGCAACTCCACATGACTGCCACCACCGAGCGTCTCCTTGCCCAGGCATCCCCCTCGTTTCAAGCGGATCTACTGGCCCGCGTGAATGATTGTCCGCCCGCCGCCCTGCCAAGCCTGCTTACCTGCCTAAGCCAGCCCTGGTGCATTGGACCTCTGACCGGACACCGAATCGCACCCCGCGAACTTGTTGCCTTCGCCAAGGAACACGGCCCGAGGTCGAAGAATTTTCGTTATTACCTCGGACAGCTGGTGCCACCCGTATTTCACGAGGTCTGGCATCGTTGGCACAAGGAGGCCTGAGCCCGGTGCCATGAAGGTGTCAGGCGCCGAGGTTTCGCGATGCCTCATTGATCCATGGTGAGGTGGACCGTTCTCCTTGCAGGGCGCGGCAATCACCCGCGGTGAGAATTGCTTTCATCAGTTACGAACATCCGGCGTACACTCCGCACGGGGGCATTGCCTACTATGTCGAACATGCCTCCCGGATGCTCGCGCAGCGCGGTCACGACGTACACGTGTTCACCGCCGGCCCCGATGAAACACGAGTGGATCGTGACGGCGTTTCCGTTCATTTTGTGGGCGGAACGACGTTTGCAGATTTCGGCGCCCGCGCCGTTGAACCGTTTGCGCGGGAGCACGCCCGTCAGGCCTTTGCCGTGATCGAAAGCCCCGACTATGGTGCCGACGGGTTTGCCAGCGCTCGATCCTGCCGCACCGCCGCGCTCGTGGTCCGGCTCCATACTCCTCGCTTTCTGTTTTCCGGCATTGAAGCCGCAAGCCGGGAACGGCGGGCGGGGCTGCGTGGTCTCATCCGTCGCCTGCGCCACGGCGCACCAGACCGCGACCAGCCACGCTTTTATTCAAAAGAAAGCGATGTAGAATATAGCCAGGCCCGCACCGCCGACCTCTTGTTGTCCCCCTCCCAGGATCTGGCCCAACGGGTCGGGCGCGTATGGCAATTGCCGCCGCAAGCCTTCGGCACCGTGCCTTATCCCTTTCCCGCCCCGACCGCTTTGCTGAAGATTCCGGTCCGCCACGCCGGATCAGGCAGGATCTTGTTTCTCGGTCGCCTGGAGGAGCGCAAAGGACTCGACACGCTCACGGCCGCGCTCGCGGATGTCCTGGCTGCAGAGCCGACGACTCGGGTGGATTTTGTCGGCCGGATCTGTCCACATCCCGCCACAGGCCAGCCTTATGACGACTGGATCCGAAATCGCCTGACTAAACACCATTCGCGCCTGGCCTTTCACGGTCCCCAGCCGAACAGCAGGCTGCCGGATTTTTTCTCCCAAGCCGACATCTGTGTGCTGCCGAGCCTCTATGACAATTTCCCGGTTGTCTGCCTTGAAGCCATGGCGGCCGGGTGCGCAATCATCGGCAGCACCATGGGAGGGATGGGCGAACAGCTCGACCGTGGCCAATGCGGTGTCCTCGCGGATCCCGAGGACGCCCCGGCATGGGCCCGGGCCATGCGAGAACTGCTGCACAATCCGACGCGACGCATGGAACTCGGTTCCCGCGCCCGGGAGCGCGTCCAGCGCGTTTACAGCCCGGACACTGTCGGTCGGCTGCACGAGCAAGCCTACCAAGCTGCGATGGACCGGATGCCGGAACGCAACCGATGAAAGAACCCGACGCGGTCCGCTCCAATAAATTCGAGCTGGAAGTGGAAGGGGTGCGAGGCCTGGCCGCGCTGATGGTCCTCTACACGCATGTGCTGGCGCCCAATCACGATGTCGATCCCCGATATGTGCCGTGGTCTCATTGGTACGACTTCGAGGCCGGGCAGGGTGCTGTGCTGTTGTTCTTCGTGCTTTCCGGTTACGTCATCGGTCTCACCAACCAAAAGTCGTTTTCCGCAGCCGCCTGTGGGCAATATCTGCTGCGTCGGTTTGTGCGATTGGTTCCACTCTGCTGGCTCGCCATCGCCTTGAGTGTGCTCGTCGTGCCTCGGGATTCCTGGCACACGATAGTAGCCAACGTCCTGTTTCTTCAAAACGACCTGCCCTACGGCTCGCTCCACCTTCCGTTGCTTTCGGCCAACACCAATCTGTGGAGCCTGAATTACGAGATACTCTACTATCTGCTCTTCATCCTGCTCTGGGCCTGGCCCAGGCACACCGTGCTCGCGCTCGTGACGGCGGGCAGCCTCGTCGCATTGGGTTTGGTCATACCCGGCTTCCCGCCGATCCTAACCAACTATGCCGCCGGTTGGATGTTCTGGCTGTGCGGCTGCTGGCTCGCCTCCACTCCCCGCGCGGCATCCGATGATTTACGTTGGCCCTGGCCCTCGCTGCTGCTCTTCGCTCTCGCCACATGGAAGGTGAAACCGCTGTACTTCGTGGCCCACCGCTTCGCGCTAAACCCTCCCATGGGCGAGGGCTGGGTCAATTTCACGTTCCTGGATTTCCTGCCCGCATGTGTGGTGCTGGTCATGATCGCGGCCTTGCGGCGACCGCGCATCGGCCGCGTGCTGGCCTACGTCTCAGCGATGATCCCCGTTTCGTTCCTGGCCTGGCGAATGCTGCGGGGCCGGTTTCTGGGCGATGAACTCGCGGTTTACGACGGCTTGGTGTTGGCGGGGATCGGCCTGTGGTGGCTGCGCCCGTCGTTGCGGTTCTTCCGGATCGTCGCACCTGTCGGCGCCATTTCCTACGGGCTATACATTTTCCAGCGCCCGGCCCAGTGGGCTGTGGCCTACTCCGATTTGCTGCCCTCTGGGAGCGTGCTGACCTTTGCCTTGCGGGCCATCGTGATCACCGGCCTCACCGTCGGTCTCGCGTGGCTGGCGGAAAAGAAACTTCAACCGGTGATCCGTCGCATTTGCCTGGGCCGGCACTGATTCCATGCCGCTTGTCAGCGTCATCATTCCCACGCACTCGCCCGACCTGACGCGGCTGCAGCGAACGCTGGTTGCGCTGGCTGGGCAAAACTTGCCGAAAAGCGAATGGGAATTGCTGCTCGTGGACAACGCCAGCCGGGAACCGATCCCGGCCGCACATGCGAACGCGGCGCACCCCGGCGCCCGGGTCATTCGCGAAACCCGGCTTGGACTGACACACGCCCGGCTCACAGGCCTCGCCGCCGCGCTCGGCCAGATCATCGTCTTCGTGGACGATGATAATGTCCTCCACGAGGACTACCTTTCCGTCGCGGCAAATTTTCTGGACCGGCATCCTGAAGTAGCGGTCGCCGGTGGCGTGATCCGCGGGGAGTTCGAATCGCCGCCTCCGTCCTGGACGATCGACCACCTTTGGTCTCTCGCCGTGAGGGACTATGGCGACAGGACATTGGTTTCCGAGTATTCGACCGCCGGCGCAGCCCGGACTTGGCCGGTCTTCTGCCCGGTCGGCGCCGGCATGGTCGTTCGTGCCGCGGCGGCACGACGCTATGCCACCCACTGCACGGAGGCCAAGGCCGTCATGGCCGATCGCTCCGGCCGGTCCCTGGGTTCATCCGGCGACTGCGAATTGATCATGCATGCGGCCTTTCTGGCCGGGTTCCAGGTAGCCTATACGCCGACGCTGCAGCTTACTCATCTTATTCCGTCGCGCCGCCTAGGATTCAGCTATCTTGCCCGCTTGAATTTTGAAAGCGGCATCAGTTGGGGAAAATTCCAGGTGGCCTACGGTTTTCGGAGCCGTATCAGCCGCGCCTCCCTGTGGCTGCGCCTGCCGCGCGCGTTTATCCGTCTGGCGGGTTGGACGCGACGGGGGTTTGTTGCGTGGGTTTCCGCCGCAGGGGAATTCGTCGGCCGCACGGCCGCGCCATGAATCGGATCGTCGCCAAACTGAGGCTGGGCACCTGGGGTCTGCGGACCCTGGTCAGCCATCCCTGGCCAAGGGTGCTCACTCACTTCGCTGCCGGCGTCGGCGACGAGCTGATGCTGACGGCCATGATCCGTGCCCTTCGGGACCGTGGTGCTCCCCGATTCTGGGTGATGAGCAACCGCCCCGAACTCTATGGCCAAAATCCCGACATCGCGGCCGTCCTTCCCGTGGACCCCCGGGTCATTCCGCTGGCGCGTCGCTGTGGGGCGCAAATCATCACGCCGCGATATACCGTGGCCGACGCTGCCGGCAACTCGCGGTCGCCACCTGCCCATATGATTGCCTGCCTCATGGCCACCTCTGGCAATATCGGTCCGATCCGGCTTCGCCCCGTGTTGAAGCTGACCGGGCAGGAACGACAAGCCGCCGTACAATGGACGGACACGATTGTGGTGCAGCCATCCGTGCGTTCGGCGATTCGGCCCAATGATCTCAAGGAGTGGTGGCATGACCGCTGGCAACACGTGGTGGATGCCTTGAGTCCGACCCACCGAATTGTCCAGATTGGCGGAGAAAATGATCCCCTCCTGCGTGGTGTCTTGGACCGGCGTGGACACGGTGTCGGACTCCGGGAAGTTGCCGCCATGCTCAGCCATGCCAGGCTTTTCCTGGGCTTGGAAAGCGGAATGATGCACCTCGCCCGCGCCGTAGACTGCCCGGGCGTGATCCTTTTCGGAGGACGGGTGCACCCGGATCAGGCCGGCTATGCCGGTTTCACCAACCTCGTTCGCTCGCCGGTCTGCTCGCCGTGCTGGCGCTACACGGGTTGCGAGCTCGACCGGCAGTGCATGCGGGACATTTCACCGGCCGATGTGCTCAATGCCGTCCAGGAGGCGCTCACCACACCGCGCGGGCCCCTGCCCGAGGTTGTCGCTGTAATCAGCCCCACCGAGCAACAACGTATAGTCGCCGCCTTGGCCGGCTGAATCGCTTGCTGGATATGGATCCGTTGATCTCCACCGTCATCTGCACTCACAATCCGGACGCCGCCCGGTTGCGCCGCACCCTCGAAGGCCTCCGCGCCCAATCGTTGCCCAGCCAGCAATGGGAGACCCTTTTGATCGACAATGGCTCGACTCCGGCAATCGAGGTTGGGCCGCTGCGCGTCAACGCCCCGGCAAACCTGCGCGTTGTCCCTGAGCCAGAGGTTGGCCTTACTCAGGCCCGCAAAGCCGGGCTGCGGGAGGCCACCGCGGAACTGCTCGTCTTTGTTGACGACGACAACGTCATTGCACCGGGCTTTCTGGCCGAGGCTTTGCGTCTCATGGCGGCACATCCTGCGGTCGGTCTGGCGGGGGGGCGCGTGCTTCCAGAGTTCGCGGTTCCGCCGGAGTCCTGGCAGAAGGAATTCCTTCCCCTCCTGGCATTGCGGGATCGAGGAAACACCGCCTCGATCACGACGACGCTTCGGCCGCCCGGCGCGAGTCGCAACCACTATCCCGCCGATGCGCCCATCGGGGCTGGCTTGGTGGCGCGTCGCTCCGCGCTTCAGCCGTGGCTGCAGGAAGGGCACCACATGATCACCGGCCGGCAGGGTGCTTCCCTGGCATCGGGAGAGGACAATGATATTGTCCTGTGCGCGTTGCGGGCCGGTTGGCATGTCGCGTATTTTCCCGAGTTGTCACTGCAACACCTCATTCCGGCCGCTCGCCTGGAAGCCGGTTATCTCGCGCGTCTCAACCGGAGCATTCAAAAATCCTGGGTGCAGGTGCTCGCCCTCCATGATGCCTCGCCCTGGCCGCCGCTCGGCACCACGGCGGCGGCGGTGCGCAAAGCGCGGGCGTGGTTCACGTATCGGGCATGGGATTCCCCCGCCTCTTACATCCGCTGGCAGGGCGCTTGCGGACACTTCGAGGGCCGCGCCGATCTGCCTCACCGTTGATGTCCCTGGCCGGAAAGATTCTTTATCACGGATGGCACCGGCCCGTCGGGGCGCTGCGGGACGTGATCGCAGCGGGCGGGCCGATCGAAATGCGTCGGACCGAGCGCGGACGCCGGGAGATGGCGTGCGCCGCCCGCGAGCTGCCGGCGTTGCCCGCCGCCGCCGGCGCCCAGTTGGAGCTGCACCTGCTGACCGGGCTCCGCTTTTGGGATCAGACGGCTTTTTGTCTTTGGACTTTCGCCCGACACGCCGGCAGGCCGCTGGCCCCCGTCATCTACGATGATGGCACGCTTACCGCTGATCTGCGCGAGCCCTTGCAGCGACTCTTCCCCGCGGCGCGATTTGTGGCCCGGGCGGAGATCGAGCAACGGCTGGAAAAATTCCTGCCGGCCGCGAATTTTCCGGCTCTGCGCGAGCGCTGGCTCAACTATCCAAACCTCCGCAAACTCACCGATCCCCACCTGGGCGCCACCGGCTGGAAGCTGGTGCTCGATTCCGACCTGCTCTTTTTTCGCCGGCCGGAGTTCCTGCTCGCCTGGCTGGGCGCGCCCGACCGGCCCCTGCATGCGGTCGATTGCGAGACGTCCTACGGCTATTCCCGTCCGTTGATGACCAGCCTCGCCGGGCAGCCGGTGGCCGAGCTGGTCAACGTGGGTCTCACCGGTCTCGACGGCGGCAGCCTCGATTGGGAAAGGCTGGAATATTGGACGAGGATCCTGATCGAGCGTGAGCGCACGAGCTATTACCTGGAACAGGCGCTCGTCGCCATGCTGGTGGCCGGGCGCGATTGCGCCGTCGCGCCGCCCCGGGATTATGTTACGATGCCGCGCCTTCCCGAGGCCGTCGCCTGCCGCGCCGTGATGCATCACTACGTGGCCGGCTCCAAGCGCTGGTATTTCCAGCAAAACTGGCGCCACGCCCTCCAATGAGCGTGTCGCCGCAGCCCGCGACTGTCCCCCTGCGACATTCCACGCGCGTGGCCGGCCTGCTGGCAATCGCATGGTTGCTGCTCTGGCTGGCCGGATATCCGCGACCCAACGTCGACGACAGCTTCTTCGCGGGCGCCGCCGCGCACCTCGCGGCGACGGGGCACCTGGCCAATCCGTGGATCGCAGGCTGGATGGGTTACCTGCCGGGCGTCCACGCCGACAAGTTCCTCGTGCAACCGCCGCTTTATCCCGTGATCCTGGCCGGCTGGATCAAATTCGTCGGGCTGTCGGCGGCCAGCCTCACCGGATTCGCGTGCCTCCTGGGCGGCTTCGCCTCGCTCGCCCTGTGGTGGCTGTTCTTCCGGCTCACGGCCATGCCATCGGCCGCTTGGCTGGCGGCCGGGGTGGGCGGAGGCTGGCTGCTGTTCCGCGGGTTGCGGCCCGAGATGCTGGCGCTGGGCCTCGCTGCGGCCAGCCAGCTCTGCCTCCTCGCCGGAACGCCGACGGCCTGGCTGGCGGGTGGCGCGCTGGGCGCCGCGGCCGTGGTGGCGCATCCGTTTTGGCTCGTCTTCGTGGTTCCCGGCGCGCTGCTCGCACTGGTCATCCGCCGGCGGGACCCGCGACCGATTGCACGAGTGGGTGCGATGGCCGCCGGCGTCGGCCTCGTGGCCGGAGGCCTGGCCCTCGGCTTGCGTGGCAATTTCGTCGACTTCGTCCATGATCTGCTGGCGCACGCCCGGTTTGTCGCACCGGCGGATGGCCGGCTCGCATCGTTTCTCGCCCACTATCTCGTGGGCTACGATGGCTGGCGAAACCTTGTGCTGCTGGCCCTGGCCGTCGCGGGCGTGGTGGCATGCGGCGGCAAACCGGTGGCGGTCATCGCCGGCTCAGCCGGCGTGCTGGCGCTCAGTTTCCTGCTTTACGCGGCCCAGAGCGCAACGGTGGTCATGCTGTGCACCGCCTTGGTGCCGCTCGTGCTCAACGGATCATCCTTCGGGTGGCGTCGGTGGCTGTGCCTGGCGCCGGCGGCCCTGCTGCTGGCCTCATTCGGCGTGCAGCACCTCCTCCAATGGCTGGCGGACCGGCGGCACGACGTTCGGCCGTACGGCGGTGAGGTGGCAGCGTACCTGGCCGCGGCGCATCCGGAGCAGGTGTTGTTCGATGCCGGCACCCTCCGCACCGTATTTGACTACCGTCCGCCTGAAGGCGCGATGGACCTCGCGTGGGCGTGGTCGCCGGGGCGGTCGGATCGCTGGCGCTCTCCCGTGCAACTGGCGCCAAGGGACCTGTGGGTGGTCGCTCCCGCGTGGTCGCACCGACAGCTGCCCGCCGAGGCGCGGCGCGAACGCCTGGTCCTGCTCGGCCACACGTTTGACTCCGTGCACACGAGCCGGAGCCTGCTGCTCGTCACCGGCTCCGCCTTGCCTGCACCGGCCGGCCTGCCTTTTCTTCGGTCTCCTCGCGTCCCGTGAATCCGCCGCTGGCCAGCATCGTCGTGCCCTGCCGTAATGCCGAACAATGGCTCGGAAGGACGCTGGAGTCGGCGCTCGCCCAGACCCTGCCCGACCGGGAGATTCTCCTCGTCGACGACGGCTCGACCGATCGCAGCCTGGAGGTCGCCCGCGGTTTCGCCTCGCGGGGCGTGCAGGTGGTCTCGCAGCCCAACCGCGGGGCCAGCGCGGCGCGCAACCACGGGCTTCGCCTCGCCCGCGGTCGATTCATCAAGTTTCTCGATGCCGATGACCTGCTGGCGCCCGAAGCCCTGGCCCTCCAGGTCGCCGCACTCGAAGGACGGCCAGAAGCCATCGCCTTCGGACCGTGGGCCCGTTTCCAGGAGGACGCGACGAACGCGATCTTCACCCCGCATCCCGGCTGGCAGGACAGCCCGGCCCTTGACTGGATCAAGGCGACGTGGGCCGATACGGAACCGATGTACCAATGCGGGCTCTTCCTCCTCCCGCGTCCGCTGCTCGACCGGGCGGGCGGCTGGGACGAGAGTCTTTCGCTCATCGATGACTTCGAGTTCTTCACGCGCGTCGCCTTGCAGGCCAAAGAACTGATCTTCACGCCGGGCGCGCGGCTGTACTATCGTTCTGGTCTCACGGCCAGCCTTTCCGGCCGCAAGAGCCGCCGGGCGTGGGAGTCCGCGTGTCGCTCATCGCTGCTTGCGGTGGAACATCTGCTGGCGCGCGAGGATTCGGCGACGACCCGCCGGCTCGGCGCCAACATCCTGCAGAAACTCGTCTACGCCTTTTATCCCGAGCACCCGGACCTGCGCCGCGACCTGGCGCTGCGGATCAGCCGGCTTGGCGGCGCGGATATCCCGCCCGGCGGCGGAGCGTCCTTCCAGCGGCTCGCGCGCGTCGTCGGCTGGCGGTTCGCGGCGCGGCTTCGCTATTGGCTGGGACGACGCCCAGCCTGATTACGGCATGGCCCGCATTCGAATCTACATCTCCCGCCACCTCTGCACGGCTCCGCGTCCGCAGAAGGAAGCCGAGGCGCTGGCCGCGGCGGGTCACGATGTTTCCATCCATGGCGTGGCCTACCGCGCGGAATTGGCCCGGCGCGACGAGGCGATCGCGGCCGGCCGCGCCTGGCGTTGGGAACCGGTCGCGGATTTCACGCCACCCGGCCGGGCGCCGGCATGGCTGTTCGCCCGGGTCCGTCATCGCCTCGGTCGCCAATGGTACGGCCTGACGGGACGGGTGACGGGCGACGTCTGGGGCTATGCGCAGGGTGCCTTGGCGGCGCACGCACGGCGGAACCCCGCGGACCTGACCGTGGTGCACTCCGAGGGCGGTCTCGCGATCGGTCTCGACCTGCTGCGTCGCGGCCATCGCGTCGGCGTCGATTTCGAGGATTGGTTTTCCCGCGACCTCACCGTCGATCAACAGCGGCACCGGCCGGTGGCGCGGCTGGAGGAGATGGAGCGGGTCCTGCTCCGCGGCACCGCGTACGCCACGACGACGTCGCATGCCATGGCCGAACGGATGGCTGCCACGCTGGGTGGACCGGTTCCGGCCGTGATCTACAACACGTTTCCCTGCGGACCCGAGCCGGCGCCGCCGGCGGCGTGGGTGGCCAGCCGGCCGGTGGCATTGCACTGGTTCTCCCAGATCATCGGGCCTGACCGGGGATTGGAGACGTTGATGGCGGCCCTGCCCGGTCTCGCCCCCGACTGGCGGTTGCACCTGCGCGGCGAGGTCGATCCCGCCTACGCCCGGCGCCTGGTGGCGGGGCTGCCGCCCGCGCTGGCGGACCGGGTGCAATTTCACCCGACGGTGGCACCGGCCGAGCTTCCCGCGGCGCTCGCGCAGTTCGACCTCGGCCTGGCCCTCGAAGACAGTTCGAGCCCGAACAAACGCCTGACCATCGCGAACAAGTTCTTCCATTACCTGCAGGCCGGCCTGGCGATCGTGGCCAGCGACACGGAAGGCCATCGCGAAGGTCTCGCGCTTGCGCCTGGCGCCGGCGAGGTTTTCCGCGCCGGCGATCCCGGTTCCCTTGGCGCCGCCATCGACCGGATGGTGGGGGACCGCGCCCGGCTGGCGGCCGCCCGCCGGGCCGCGCGGGCCGAATTCGTGCAATCGTTGTGCCAGGAAAAGCAGGCCGGAGTCTATTCGGAGCTCGCCGCCCGGGAGCTTGCCCACCGGTGAGAATCCTCCTGACCGCCGATCCCATTCTCCCGGTGCCGCCCGCCGGCTACGGCGGCATCGAGCGCATTGTCGCGGCCCTCGCCGGGGAATTGCACCGGCGCGGCCACGAGGTCGGTCTCGTGGCAAAAACCGGCTCGGCCTGCGCGGCGGATGCATTCTTCCCCTGGCCGGGCGACGCGGTCGACGGCACCTGGGCGACCGCCCGTAACATCGCGGCGTTGCACCGGGCCGCTCGCGTGTTTCGACCCGACGTGGTCCACAGCTTTTCGCGGCTGGCTTATCTGCTCGCACTCCTTCCCGGCCGCCTCCCCAAGATCATGTCGTACCAGCGCCACGTCTCGCCGGGACAGGTGCGGACGGCCGTGCGCCTGGCGCGGCGCGGGACCCTCCGGTTCGCGGGCTGCAGCGAGTTCATCTGCCGGCAGGGACGCGACGGAACTGCTGAGTGGACGGCGATCTCGAATTTTGCGGACACCGCCCGGATAACCTTCACGCCGCGCGTGCCGGCCAACGCCCCCCTGCTGTTCCTGAGCCGCGTCGAAAGCATCAAGGGTCCGGACCTTGCCATCGCCATCGCGCGGCAATCGGGTCGCCGCCTGGTGCTCGCCGGCAACCGGGCCGCCACCGGACCGGAGGCCGAGTTTTTCGAACGGCAGGTGGCGCCCCACCTCGGCCGCGACGGCATTGAATGGGTGGGCGAAGTTGGCGATGCCGAGAAGACGCGGCTGTTGGGCGGAAGCGCCGCACTGGTGGTGCCCATCCGTTGGGACGAACCCTTCGGCATTGTCTTCGCCGAAGCACTGGCCGCGGGCGTCCCGGTGATCAGTTCTCCCCGGGGCGCCCTGCCCGAGATCGTGCGCACGGGGGTCACGGGATTCCTGGTAAATAATGCCGCGGAAGGTGCCGCCGCCGTCGCGCGCCTCGATTCCCTGGATCGGGCGGCCTGCCGGCGCGAGGCCGAGGCAAACTTCAGCCTGACCGCCTGCACCGCGCGCTACGAGGCGCTCTACATCGACGCCGTGGCAAGCCAACCCCATCGCCCGGCCGGGATCTTGCCGTGAACCGATTGCTCATCGTCAGCCCGCATTTCCCGCCGGTCAACGCGCCGGACATGCAGCGGGTCCGCATGAGCCTGCCGTACTTCGTCGCGGCGGGATGGGAAGTCACCGTGCTCGCGGCGGACGATCCCGACCCGATCCCGCCCGTCGAAGCCGAACTGCTCGCAACGATTCCCGCGGCGGTGCGCGTCGTGCGCGTGCCCTGCCTCGGCCGGCGCTGGCTTTCGCGTCTGGGTATAAACAATCTCGGGTGGCGCGTCCTGCCGGGCCTCTTCCGCACCGGCAACCAGATCATCCGCGCGTGGCGGCCGGACGTCGTTTATTTCTCGACCACGCAGTTTATCACGCTGCCCCTTGGGCGGATCTGGCGCCGCCGTTTCGACGTGCCGTACGTGGTCGACCTGCAGGATCCGTGGGTCAGCGATTTCTACCGGCGGCCCGGTGCGCCCCGGCCGCCTGGTGGCTGGAAATATGGCATCGCCGCGGCCCTGGCGGCGCTACTCGAAGGCTGGACGCTGCGGCGCGCGGCGCACGTGTTGAGTGTGTCGCCGGCGTACCTAGAGGCCTTCGCGCGGCGCTATCGCTGGTGGCAGGCGTCGCGCGGCAGCGTGCTGACCTTCGGCGCCCCGGAGGCAGATTTCGCGCACGTGCGCCAGCAGCACGGTCCGCGCGTCCTGCCGCCACCGGGACCGAACCTGCGCATCGCCTACGCCGGGCGGCTGGGACCGGACATGGTGCCCGCGCTCGATATCCTCTTCGCCGCGGCGGCGCGCTGGAAGGACGAAGGCCGAGCGGTTGAGCTTTGCTTCTACGGCACCTCCTATGCTGGCGAAGGCAGCGTCGAATCCACCACGACCGCACGGGCGCGCCACCACGGCATCGCCCACTTGGTGCAGGAACATCCCCGGCGCATCGGTTACCTTGCATCGCTGCAACTGCTGCTGGAGACGGACGTCGCCCTTCTGCTGGGTTCGGGCGACGAGGCCTATTCCCCGTCGAAGATCTATCCGACGTTGCTGGCCGGGAAGCCGACCCTCGCGATTGCCCCGGCCGGCGGCGCGCTGGCGCACATCCTCGAGGAACTGGGCGGCGCCGCGCTGGTCGCGTTCGATCCGGCCGCCGGGATCGACGGCGAAGCGGTGGCCGCCGTGGCCGAGTGCCTCGGCCAGGCTCGCGCAAATCCGACTGCGTCCCTGGGAAAACCGCTCGACGGCGACCGCCTGCGCACGCGATATTCCGCCGCCGCGGTCGCCCGCCGCCAGATAGAAGTCTTCGCCGCGGCCTGCACCGGCTAATCCCGTCGAACACCATGGAGGATTTCATCCCCCCACCCGCCCCCGAAGAAACGGTAGCCGATTATTCGCTGTTGGGCGGCGGCCATGCCGAGCGAGGCCGCAAGCTTTTTGCCACCGGATTGGCCCTGCTGGCGGCCTCGCTGGTCTACCTTGCCTTTCGGGCCCGGATCGATGATCCGCTGCACCTCTTCCTCGGCCTCGCGACCTTCACGCTCGCCGCCCTGCCATTTCTCCTTTGGGCGCGATCCGGTGGCGGCCGTTTCCCGGTGTTTGAAACGGTGCTGGGCCTGACCGCCAACGCCTACGCCGTGCCCTTGCTGAACGCCCGTGAACAACTGGCTGGCTTCCCGGCGGGTGTGATCACAACCGCCGGGTTCGCCGTCCTGATCTACCAACTGAGCGCGATTCTCACCTACGTGATGGTGCGGGGGCTCCCGGGTCGCAGCCGTTTCTGGAGGGAATCCATCATCACCAACCAGATTGAGCGCATGATCGTCTACGGGATGATCCTTTCGACTCTCTACATCTGGATCAGCACGTTCACGACGTGGATCCCCGACGAAATCTTCAGCGTGCTCCGCGCGGTGTTCTTCGGCATCGGCGTCCTGTGCACCTTTGTGAGCGCGCAGCGCTGGGGCCGCGGAGCCATGGCCCAGTCGGAAAAAACCGTCTTTCTCTGCACCCTGGTGCCCCAGCTGATCATCATGTGCGTCAGCCTGATCCTCATCGGCGCCATCAGCCTGCTCGGCATCGCCTTTCTGGGATACATCTCCGGCGGCAAGCGGATTCCGTGGGTCGCGCTGGCCGCCGTGTTCATCGTCTTCGCCGTCCTGCACACGGGCAAGGGACGCATGCGTGCAAAATACTGGGAGGAAGACAGCGTCAAACCGACGACGCTGCAACTGCCCGCATTTTATACCGAGTGGGTCACCGACGGCCTGCAGGCTGCAGGCGAGGAGAACACCTCGCTCAGCCAGCGGCTGCTCGAACGCACTTCGCTGATGCACATTCTCTGCCTGGTGGTGGACAGCTCCCCCGACCGGCAGCCCTATCTGTATGGCAAGACCTACACCTATGTCCTGCCCCAGCTCATTCCGCGGCTCTTCTGGCCGGAAAAGCCGCGCTCCCACATCGCCACGTACGAGCTGGGCATCTATTACGGACTGCAGACGGAGGAGGCGACCGAAACAACGACGATCGCGTTCGGACTGCTGACCGAAGCCTACGCGAATTTCGGCCTGCTCGGGGCCATCCTGCTGGGGGTGGCTTGGGGATTCGCGTTCAAGAAGATGCAGGTCTGGTCGACCTTCAGCCCAATGTTTTCGCTCGCCGGGTTGACGATGATCATCCTCACCGCGTGGTCGTTCAACGCCGAGCTGACGATGGCCGCCTGGGTCTCGTCGCTGGAACAGGCCCTCGTCGTCGTGCTTGGCCTCCCGCTCGTGCTCCGATCGATCTTCGGCCTCTGACATGACGTCGCGCCGGCTCGCCATCGTCCTCTCGCACCCGGTCCAGTATTACAGCCCGTGGTTTCGCTGGCTCCGCGCCCACACGCCACTCGAGTTCAAGGTGTTTTATCTCTGGGAATTCGGCGTGGAGCCGCGGCAGGATCCGCAGTTCGGCACCACCTTCAGCTGGGACGTCGACCTGTTGGGCGGCTATGAATCGGAGTTCGTGCCGAACCGGGCGGCCGATCCAGGCACGCACCATTTTCGCGGCCTCGACAACCCCGCGCTCACCACGCGTCTCGCCGCCTGGCAGCCGAACGCGCTGCTCCTCTTCGGCTACAACTGGCTCTCGCACCAGCGCGCCATCGGATGGGCGTGGCGTCGGGGCGTCCCGCTTCTATTCCGCGGCGATTCCCACCTGCTGGGCCGCGGCCGCCCGCAACTCCTGCGTCGCTTCCTGCTCGGCCTCCTGTATCGCCGCTTCGCCGCCGTGACCTATGTCGGGACCGCCAACCGAGATTACTTCCGCGTCTTGGGCGTTCCCGCCTCGCGCCTGTTTTTCGCCCCGCATTCCGTCGACGCCGAGCGCTTCGACCCGGACGACGACGACGCCCGGCTCGAGGCCGCCCGCCTGCGGCGGGAACTCGGGCTCGAGGGCAAGCGGGTGTTGCTTTTCGCCGGTAAGTTCCATCCGCGCAAACAGCCGCGCGAACTCCTGCGCGCGTTCCTGGCGGTTGCCACCGTTGACGATGCCCTGGTCTTTGTCGGCGACGGCGAAGAGAAATCGGCCCTGGCGGACGCGGCCGCCGGCGCGGCGACCTGCGTGCGGTTCCTGCCCTTTGCCAACCAGTCCCAGATGCCCGCACGCTACCTGCTGGCCGACATCTTCGTCCTGCCGTCGCGCGGCCACTACGAAACCTGGGGCCTCGCCGTGAATGAGGCCATGCATCTGGGGCGTCCGTGCCTGGTGTCCGATCGCGTCGGTTCCCAGCAGGATCTGGTCACACCGGGCGAAACCGGCTGGGTTTTCCCCGCGGATGACGCCGCGGCACTCGCGTCGACCTTGCGCACTGCGTTGCGCACGCCGGCCGCGGAGCTGCAGCGCCTGTCGGCCAATGCCCGCACCCGCATCGCCGCCTATACGTATCGACAGACGAGCGATGGTCTCCTCCAGGCTCTCGCCAGTCTCGATAAACCGTGACGCCATGCGCCTGAACATTGTCGGGGGTTTCTTTCTGCCGGTGCCGCCGATCCTCGGTGGCTCCACGGAGAAGATCTGGCACCGCCTGGCCCGCGAGTTCGCCGCCGCCGGTCATGAAGTCACGATGGTCTCCCGGCGCTGGCCGGGCTGGCCGGACGTCGAGAAGGAACCGGGTGGCCGGCTCACGCACCTGCGCCTGCCGGGCTGCCGACACACCCGTTACCTGCCGCTCAATCTCGCGCTGGATTTCCTCTGGGGCTTGCAGGCGGCTTGGCACCTGCCGCCCGCCGACGTGGTGATCTGCAACACGGTCAGCCTTCCCGTCTACCTGCGCCGCCTCAAACCGACCGCAGGGCGCGTCGCGGTAGTGCTCGGTCGGATGCCCAAGGGACAGAACCGCGCCTACGCCGCAGTCGACTCGTTGCTCGCGACCAGCAACGCGGTTGCCGACAAGATTCTCGCGGAGAATCCAGCCCTCGGACCTCGCATCTTCCGCTTTCCGAATCCGATCGACTGGCGGCTGCACCAGGAGGCCGGCCTCGCCGCGCCGAAGACACCCTTGGTCATCGGATACGTCGGCCGCATTCATCCCGAGAAGGGACTGGAGCAGCTGCTCGATGCCGCGGCCCTGCTGCAGGGGCGCGCGGACCTCCCAGAGTGGCGCGTGGAACTCACCGGCCCCGTAGCCGTGGCGCAGGGGGGCGGCGGCGAGTCCTATCGCGATGCCTTGCTGGCGTGTTACCGGCCACGGCTGGGCGACCGCCTGGTCATCAATCCGCCGGTATTCGACGCGAACGAACTGGCCCGGGTCTACGGCCGCACCGCCATTTTTTGTTACCCCAGCCTCGCGGCCAAGGGCGAAGGACTGAGCATCGCGCCGATGGAAGCGATGGCGGCCGGAGCCGTCGCCGTGGTCTCGCAGCTCGACTGTTACCGTGACCTGATCAGGCCCGACGAAAATGGCTGCCAATTCGACCAAGGCCGGCCCGATGCCGTGGTGCAGCTTGCCGGAATCCTGGAGCGTTTGCTGCGCCAGCCCGACGTCCGGCAGCGGATTGCCGCCGAGGGCCAGCGCGACGTGCGTCGGCACGATTACGCGGAAACGGCCAAGGCGCTGCTCGGCGAGTTTGCACGGTTGACCGCCGGCGCGCCGCGCAAATAATGTCCGAGCCCACCTTGAAAAACCCCGATCGTCCCTATCTCGGCCAGGGCTGCATCACTCCCTATCCCAAGACAGTGGTCCTGAAACGCTGGCTCTGGCTGTTGGTCCAGTCGACGGCGTTCCGGTGGAGCCCGCGGCCGTGGCACAGCTTCCGGGCCGCGCTGCTGCGGCTCTTCGGTGCCCAGATCGAGCGCCCCGTGGTGATCTTCCCCACGGCGACGGTCGTCTATCCGCAGAATTTGGTCATGGAGGCCCGAAGCATGGTCGGCCCGCGCGTGACGCTCTACAATCTCGCGACGATCCGCCTCGGGTATGGCGCCAATCTCAGCCAGAATTGCCACCTGTGTGCGGGCACGCACGATTTCAATCGGTGGGACATGCCGCTCGTAACCGCGCCAATCACCATCGGCTCGAACGCCTGGCTCGGCGCCGACGTGTTCGTGGGTCCCGGCGTGACAGTCGGGGAACTCAGCGTGGTCGGGGCCCGCTCGGTCGTGATCAAGGACCTGCCCGACCGGAAAGTCTGCGTCGGTTCGCCCTGCCGCCCGATCAAGGATCGTGCCGAGCCGCGGTGAGCGGCTCCGCCTGATGCGTCTGGTTCACATTGTGCCGAGCCTGGAGGACCGCCATGGCGGTCCCTCGAAATCGGTGCGAGCGCTGGCCAATTCCCTGGCGCAGGCGGGCCAGGAGGTCGACTTGCTATCGACCGACGATGCGCCCGCGGCGTTGTCGCCAGGCGAGCCGGCCAATATCGAGGTGTTTCCCCGGGCGGCTCCACGCTGGCTCACGCGCTCGCCGGCCCTGGCCCGGCGGCTCCAAGCATCGACCGCCGATGTGTTTCATCACCACTCGCTCTGGTTGCTGACGCTGCGCTACACCCAGGAGGCGGCGACCGGGCGCGGCGTGCCTTATGTTATTTCGCCGCGCGGGATGTTGAGCGGCTGGGCCTATCGGCACCGGCGCTGGCGCAAGGCCCTGGCGGAGATTTTCGTGCATCCCGGTGCCTTCACCCATGCGACCGGCTGGCACGCGACGAGCCCCGCGGAGGCGGACGACATCCGTCGGCTGGGCTACCGGCAGCCGATCTGCGTCTCGCCCAATGGCGTCGTCCTCCCGGATCGGGCCCAGCTCGAAGCGGCGCGTGACCATTGGCTCGGGTTGTGCCCCGCGGCGCGTTCCCGGCCCGTGGCGTTGTTCTATTCCCGGTTTCACCGCAAAAAGCGCCTGCGCGAACTTATCGAGCTCTGGCTTTCCGCGCCGCGCGGGGACTGGCTGCTGCTCATCGCCGGCCTGGCCGAGGAATACACCGCAACCGAGGTGGCCGGATGGATCGCTGCCGCCGGCGCCGGGGAGCGAATCGCCGTTCACGACGGCGCGGGCCATCCTCCTCCCTATGCCCTCGCCAGCCTGTTCCTGCTCCCGTCACATTCCGAGAATTTCGGCCTGGTGATCGCCGAGGCGCTCGCGGCCGGCGTGCCGACGCTGGTCACCGACACGACGCCCTGGCCGGGCCTGGCCGCGAATGGCTGCGGCTGGTGGGTCCCCTGGGATCGATTCGGTCCGGCACTCGATCAGGCCTTGGCGATGACGCCGGCCGAACTGCGGATGATGGGTTCGCGCGGTCGCGCCTGGGTCGAAAAGGAGTTTTCCTGGAGTCGCGCCGCGGGGCTGCTGCTCGATTTCTACCGCCAACTGGCGCCGCGCCATGTCTGATCGCGAGTCTCCCTCCAGCGCCGACGACCACCGACGCAGCCGTGCCAGTTTGCTGGAGAAATTGGTGATCTTCCAGTTCTCGATCCTCATTGTCTTCACCTCCTGGGCGTTCGGAGGGGAGGCGCCCTGGGTCCGGCAGGTCATTGCCGCGTGGGGTGCCGTGGGCGTCCTGTTGTTCATCTCGGCAGCCTGGCTGCACGCCGACGCGTCGGGACAGCGGCATCCGGCCCTCCGTTGGCTATGGCCGCTGCTGGTGTATGACTTGGTGGTCATCGCCGGCTGTTTCAACCCCAGCTTCAAGCCGGAGACCATCGCAGGGACGGCAGCGTTGGTCATGGCCGATCCGAAGCCCTGGCTGCCCAGCTCAGCCCGGCCGGTTCTGGCCCTGCAGGAACTCTGGCACTTCAACGTAATCGTGCTCTCCAGTTTCAACCTCGTGTTTGTGCTCCGGAACCGCCGGGTGATTCGCTCGCTGCTGTTTGTCCTCGGGGTCAATGCCGTCGTGCTCGCGGTCTTCGGCACCTTCCAAAAGCTGACCGGTGCCGCGGGCCTTTGGTTTGGGCTCGTTCATTCGCCGAATCCGAAATTCTTCTCCACCTTCATCTATGCCAACCATTGGGGGGCGTTCACGCTGTTGAACACCGCCGTTTGCCTCGGCCTCGTCTCGCACTTTGTCCGCCGAAGCGGCCGGCACGGGTTCTGGCATTCGCCCGCCCCGCTGGGCCTCCTGTTAACCCTGCTGCTCGCCGCCACCATTCCGCTTTGCGGCTCCCGCTCGAGCAGTGCCCTCGCTTCCGTGCTGTTGTTCGGCAGCCTTGCCCATCTCCTCGTGCGGACGATCCGCCACCGGCGCGAGCTTCGCGAGTCGGCCGTGCTGCCGGTGGCCGGCATCGTCGCGGCCGCGCTCGTGGCCGCCGCGGCCATCGCCTACCTCAGCCGCGGCGTCATCGCCCAGCGCGCCCATCTGACGGTTGTCCAGTTCAACCAGGCAGTCGGGGACGACACCCTCGTCTCGCGCCTTGTCCTCTATCGCGACACCTGGCGCATGGCCATGGCGAAGCCGTGGTTCGGCTGGGGCCTTGAAAGCTACCCGCATGTTTTTCGGATTTTCAACACCCAGCGCACGGTCGAAACGTTGTGGTGGATCCCCTTCTATGCCCGCGCGCACAATGACTGGCTGCAATCGCTCGCCGAGACTGGTTTCGTCGGCACGAGCATGCTTGCGTTGCTGGTCTTCCTGCCGCTGCGCGACATCGCCTGGCGCAGGGTGAACACGATCCTCCCGCGCTATCTGCTGGCCGGCAATGCGCTCATCCTCGCGTATGCCTGGCTTGAATTCCCCTTTGCCAACTCCGCCGTCCTCATGACATTCTGCGCGACGTTCTACTGCGCCGTCCGCTACGCCTGGCTCGACCTGCTCGGCCAGCACCACGAGGCGCATTGACGATGCCTGTCCCGATCTCCGTCCTCATCCCCGTGAAGAACGAGGCCGCCAACCTCCGGGCGTGCCTCGCTTCGGTCGCGTGGAGCGACGATGTCGTGGTGGTGGACTCCGGCAGCACAGACGGGACCGTGGAACTGGCTCGCGCCGCCGGAGCGCGTGTGGTCGACTTCAACTGGAACGGCGAGTTTCCGAAAAAGAAGAACTGGGCCCTGGCCAACGTCGCCTGGAAACACGACTGGGTCTTCATCATCGATGCCGATGAGCGCGCCACCCCCGGACTGAAGGCGGCCATGGAAGCGGCGCTGCGCGAGGACCGTTACCAGGGCTATTATGTCAATCGCCGGTTCTGGTTTCTCGATGGATGGCTCAACCATTGCGGCTATTTTCCGAGCTGGAACCTTCGCTTCTTCCGGCACCGCCTCGGCCGCTACGAGAAAGTCGCCGTGTCCGCGGACACGGGCTCGGGGGACAACGAAGTCCACGAACATGTGGAGCTGCAGGGCGCGGCCGGCTACCTGTCCGGCGAGATGGAACACCATGCGTTTCCCGACATCGCGACCTGGGTGGAAAAGCACAACCGGTATAGCAACTGGGAAGCCCGGCTGCAGGTCGAGGCAAGCGCGGCGCGCGGCGCGGCGGCGGACGGGCTCGAGGCCGGCCTCGCGCGGAAGCGTCGTTTGCGCCGGCTGGCCTGGGCGCTGCCGTTCCGGCCCGCCCTGCGCTTCTGCTACCATTATTTCTGGCGGGCCGGATTCCTCGACGGCTACCGCGGGTTCGTCTTCTGCCGTTTGATGGGCTGGTATGAATTCCTGAGTGCGGCCAAGGCGCGCGAATTGAAACGCCGGAGCAGGACCGCCCAGTGAGCGACCAACGGCGGCGCGCGATATTTGTGAACCGGGTCTACCGGCCGTCGCCGGCCGCGACCGCGCAGCTGCTCACGGATCTCGCGGAAGGGCTGGCGGCCACGGGATTCGATATTCACGTGGTGGCGGCCGGCGCCGAGTCCGGTCCGTTCGGCGGCGTCGAGGTCCACCGCACCGGCGCCGGTGAAGTTCACGGCGGGATTTTCTCCCGCGTGCTCAACTACCGCCGGTTCATCCGGGGCGCCCGGGCGGAACTCGGCCGCCTGGTGCGCGCCGGCGATGTCGTGGTGCCCATGACCGATCCGCCCATGCTCGGGACGGCCGTCGCCGACGTCGTGCGGCAACGCGGCGGGACCGTCGTGCACTGGTTGCAGGACATCTACCCCGAAATCGCAATGGCCCACGCCGGGCCCGGGCTCGGCCTGCTGTTTCGGACGTTTCGCGCCCGGCGCGACGCCTCCTGGCAGACGGCCCGCCGATGCGTGGTGCTCGGCGAGGACATGGCGGCCGTGGTCGCCGGCCGCGGGATACCGCGCGCCGCGATTACAGTCCAACCGAACTGGGCGCCGCCGGAGCTCGCCGTGCCGCCGGATCCGGAGGCGGTCGGACGCCAACGCCGGCAGTGGGCCGCGGAAAACTCCTTTGTGGTTGTCTATTCGGGCAACCTGGGGCGGGTGCACGAGTTCGAAGCAGCGTTGGGCGCCGCCGAGCGGCTCGCTGCTCGCCGCGATATCCTGTTTGTCTTCGTCGGCGGCGGCGCACGCCTCGCTGAGGTCCGAGCCGCGGCCCATCGCCGGCAACTGGCGGGCGTGCGTTTCCAGGCCGCGGTGCCGCGGGAGCAGCTCCCGTTTACCCTCGCCGCAGCCGATGCCCATTTGGTGACTCTGCGGACCGCCTTCGACGGCCTGGTCTTCCCAAGCAAGCTGGCGGGAGCTCTGGCGTCCGCCCGGCCCATCCTTTTTGTCGGCTCCCCCGGGAACGAGATCACACGGCTGCTGCTCGCGGGACGCTGCGGAGTCGCCACGACACCCGGTGATGGCGCCGGGCTGGCCGCCGTCATCGAAGCGTGGGCCGTGAACCGGGAGCTGGCGCGCGAACTGGGCGTCCGTAGCCGGTCGGTTTACGAGGAGCGGTTCAGCTTTGAGACCGCGCGGAAGCGCTGGGCGGAGTTGCTAGGCGAGGCCGCGAGTCCTTCTAACGGGATTGCCACCGCATGAAGCTTGGCGCAAAAGCACGGAACGCATGACACAGGGCCGGGCACTTTCCGCATTGTTCGTATTGTTCGATGCGATCGCGCTGGTGCTGGTATTCAATTTCTTCGCCTGGACGCGCGGCTTGGCAGACCCGCATGACTTAATCCTGGCACCGTTGCTGCCGCCACTGTTGATGTGCTTCCTGGCGATCTTCCTGATCGATGGCTACAATTCACAGACCGACATGCTGTCGGTGACCTACACCAGCCTGCACTGCATCGCACTGGTCTTCGTCCTGCTGCTCACGCTCCTGCTGACCTTCGCGGTCATCAGCGCCGGGTTTCCCCTTCAAGGCAGCCGCCTGGTGATCGTCTTGTCTTGTTTGGTGCTGATTCCCACGACCCTCAGCTACCGGCGCTATTTCTATCTCCGCAACCAGCAGCATCGGCAGCAGCGTTATTTCATGTTCCTTGGCAGCCCGGAGAGCTGCGTGGCGTTCAAGGAGGAGTGCAGGAAGAACCACATGACCCAGGCGGTGCTTTACGCCACGCATGAGACTTTCGCCCGCGGCACCACCAACAAGCCCACGGTGGTTTCCAGCCCGCCGTTTGGCGACGTCGTGCACTACCTCGAGGAATACGAGGCCAACCTCGACGCGATCATCGTGCGTGAGTCCAACCAGGAATTGCCGGAGGCAGTCGCCCGGCGGCTGATGGAACTTCATTTTTCCGGCGTGCCAACTTATACGCTGGAACTTTTCCACGAGGTCTACTGGCGCAAGATTCCACTCTACCGGTTGAACCAGACCTGGCTTTTCCAGGAAGGATTTCAGATTGCCCGCGAGCCGGTGTTCGAGCGCTTGAAGCGCGTGAGCGACATCGTTCTCGCCTCCCTCGGCCTGCTGGTCGCCCTGCCCCTCTTGCCGGTGGCCGCGACGCTCATCTGGTTCGACGATCGCGGTCCCGTATTCTTCCGCCAGCCACGAGTCGGCAAGAACCGGCGCCTGTTCGACATCGTCAAGCTGCGCACGATGCGCGTGGATGCCGACGGCGATCGTTATACGCGGGCCGGCGACACCCGCATCACCCGCGTCGGACAGATCTTGCGCCACACGCGCCTCGACGAGGTGCCGCAATTGTGGAACGTGCTGGTCGGGGACATGAGCCTGATCGGCCCGCGGGCCGAGTGGGTGCGGCTGGTCGACGACTATGAGCAGAAGATCCCGTGCTATCACTTCCGGCACCTGGTGAAGCCCGGCATCACCGGCTGGGCGCAGGTCAACTACAACTACGGCGAGAACCTCGAGGACACCTTGCGGAAATTGGAATATGACCTCTATTACATCCGGTATTTCTCGTTCGTGCTGGATGCCTCGATCGTCCTGAAAACCGTCCATATCATGTTGTTTGGGAAAGGCCGCTGATTCCGGACTGCCAGACTACCACGCGATGCAACCCGTGACAGGTTCCGTTCAGTCGCGGGTGATCGCCTGGCTCGCCGCAGCGAGCCTCGCCCTCACCCTTGCGGTATTCGTGTCGCGCGGTGCCGCTGCCTGGCAGGCAGCGCGCGTGGCGCCGGGAATCGCCGTCACCAGCGGCTTCGAGGAAGAGAGCCTATTTGCCCTCTGGCGGGCGGCACGACGCCAGCCGGTGTATTTTGATCCCCACCGGATTCCCTTCGCCTCGGCCTATTTCAACTGGCTGTTCTACACGGCCTATGCCCGGCCCGTCCGGGTGCTGGCCGACGCGTTCGGCGATGCCGTCATTCCCGTCGCGGCGCGAGCGATCACCGCCCTGGGTGCGCTGACCGGATTTTTCGTGATCGCCCGGTTGGGGGGCCGAATGCATCCGGACCGTCGGCTGTTGGTGACGGCCTTGGCGGGATTCGGTTTCCTCGGACCATTGGTGGGTTGGTGGGCCATCACGGCGCGGCCGGATGTCTGGGCCATGACCTGGGAGGCCGCCGGCATCGTCGCGCTACTGGCATGTTCTCGTGAACGCCTGGGCGTCGTCCTCAGTTGCGCGTTTTTCTATCTCGCGTGGGCCTGCAAGCAAACCTGCGTCACGGGGTTGGCCGGTGCCCTTGTGTTTCTCGCCTGGCGGCGAAGGTGGGTCGACGCCGCGAGCTTGGCGGGCGGGAGCGTCGGCATTTGGCTGATGACATTTCTCGCGCTCGGCCCCGCCTATCGGGCGTCTTTCCAAGCCACTGCCACTCAAAATGACTTTCTCATCGCCCAAGGGCTCGACCATCTCACGGAGGTGGCGATCAAGGCCGCCCCGCTGTGGCTCTGGTGTGCCGCGTGCCTTCTCCCCCCGGCCCAATCGACAGCCGCCCCGCCGGACGATCTCGCGGCGAAAGCCAGGTCGTTTGGACAGCTGGCCCTGCCGCTGGCACTGGTGTTCGGGTTCGTTACCAGCTGCAAGATCGGATCAGCGGCGAACTACTACTTCGGCGCGATCACGCCGGCCCTTCTGCTGGTCCTCGGTTCCGGCCCCCTGCGCCTGCCGTCCGGCGCCCTGGCGGCGGGCCTCGTGGTGGCAACCGGCCTCCAGCTGGCCTCGTTGACAGGTAAGGTCGGCCAATTGTCGCTTTCACCCGAAGCCCGGCATTTGGAGAGACTCTGGTCGGTTTGGTCCCGCCAGCCGGAGCCGCGTTACGCCGCGGTGAATTCGCTCAACCTACCCTGGCTGAATCCCGCCTCTCCCCCGCTGGTGCTGGCTTACCATTACCAGCGCGACCGCCGCGCCGGATCGACGTTCGAGCAACGTGGCGTCGGGGGCATGATCGAAAGCGGCTATTTCCGTTCGCTGCTTCTTCCCTCCCAGACGACCACCACATTCGACAACGGGCGCCTGGTTCATTATGTTCGCGACCAGACCGTCGACGGCATGACGGTATTTCGACGCGTCATTTCGGATTCACCATGAAGAACTATGACTTCGTCTGCATCGGCGGCGGCAGCGCCGGCTTCAATGCCGCGCGCGTGGCGGCCGGGCTCGGCCTGAAAACCGCCGTCGTCGACGGCGCCCGCCAGCTCGGGGGACTCTGCATCCTGCGCGGCTGCATGCCGTCGAAGACGCTGCTCTACGCCGCCGACATCCTTCATCACGCCCGGCACGCCGGGCGCTTCGGCATAAAGGTCACGGGCGCTCACGCCGACATGAAGGCGGTGCACGCCCGCAAGAAACGCCTGATCGGCGAATTCGCCGATTACCGCGTGAAGGCACTTACGGCCGGGAAATTCGATCTCATCCGCGCCCAAGCGCGCTTCCTCGACCCGCACACGGTCGTGCTCTCCGACGGCCGGAAGATCCGTGGCCGCCATTTCCTGCTGGGGACGGGTTCCAAGGTCAGCGTGCCGCCAGTGCCCGGCCTCGCGGGCCTGCCCTGCTGGACCAGCGATGACGTGCTCGACCTGGATTTCGTGCCGAAAAGCGTCCTGGTGCTCGGCGGCGGCATCGTGGCCTGCGAGTTGGCGCAATTCCTGAACCGCATCGGCGCGCGGGTCACGCTCGTCCAGCGCAGCGCCCACATTCTGCGCGATCATTCCACCGAGGCGTCGGAAACGGTGCAACGCGCCTTCGTCGACGAAGGCATCGAGTTGTTTGCCGGCACCAAGCTCCTCGATCTCCGCGGGTCCCGGGGCGGATTCCAGGTCACCTTCCTGCACGACGGCCGCACGATCGTCCGGCGGGCCGCGCACTGCCTCAATGCCCTCGGGCGTGAGCCCAACACCACCGGCCTGGGTCTGGCGGCCATTGGCGTGAAGACGCGGCCCGATGGCCAGGTGATCATCAACCGCTGGCAGCAGACAAACCGGCCGCACATCTACGCCGCCGGGGATTGCTCCGGACCGGCGGAAATCGTGCACATCGCCATCGCGCAGGGCGAACTCGCGGCGCGCCACGCCGCCGGGGTGCGCGGGATCAAACCGGTCGACTTTTCGCTTTTGCTCAACGTGGTTTTCACCGACCCGCAGCTGGCCACGATCGGGGCGCTGGCCCGCGACCTCGACGCCCGCGGCGTCAAATATCTCAGCGCCAGCTACCCGTTCAACGACCACGGCAAGTCGATCCTCATGGAAGCCCACTACGGATATGTGAAGGTGCTGGCCGAACCCAAGCGCGGGCGAATCCTGGGCGCGGAAATCGTCGGCAAGGATGCCGGGGAACTGATCCATTGTTTTTCCGGACCGCTCGCCATGCGAGCCACGGTGCGCGACCTGCTCCGCGCCCCCTGGTACCATCCGACGCTGGCCGAGATCATCACCTATCCGCTCGAGGAGCTGGCGGACCAACTGTAATGGACCGCCCGTCCACTTCTCCCGCCGTGCGGATCTTCCTCCTGGCGGTGCTCATCTGCACAAGTTTCGCCGTCTTTACCGATCATCGGTGGGAGGATTTCTACATCACTTACCGCAGCAGCCGGAACCTGGTCGAGGGGCATGGCCTCGTGTATCAAGTCGGGGAGCGGGTGCACACCTTCACTTCGCCGCTGGGTGTGCTGCTTCCGGCTTTCGCGCTCGAATTGACCGGCGGTGCCTCCGACGAAGCCGCGTTGTGGATCTTCCGGGTGTGGTGCACTTGCGCCCTGGGCGGCGCGGCGATGCTGCTCTGGCGCACCGCCGGCGCCTGGGGCTGGTCCGGGTTCGGCCGATGGTTCCTGGCCTTGCTCCCGTTGGTGGAGTCAAAATGCGTGGATTTTTCCATCAACGGGATGGAAACCGCTTTCATGCTCCTGGGCCTGGCTTGGATGCTGGATACGCTTTCCCGGCCATCGCCACGTGCGGCGCTGAAGCTGGGTCTCGCCTGGGCCGGCCTGATGTGGACCCGCCCCGATGGTTTTGTTTTCGGCGGCGCGCTCGCCCTGTCGTGGCTGGCTGTGCGCCCGACGACGGAGCCCGCGGGCAGCCGGCGCCAGCTCCTGCTGATCTACCTCCGCGCCCTGCCGATCGCCGCCGTGGTCTATCTGCCGTGGTTTCTCTGGGCCTGGCATTTCTACGGCTCGCCGGTGCCGAACACAATCGTCGCGAAAGGCCTCAGCTCCGCCTTGCCCGGGCTGAGCGACTGGGCGGGTATCCTCCTGCGCCAATCGTTGTTCTTCGCCTGGAATGGACGGCTGCGCGAAGTGTTCCTCCCCTCCTATTCGTGGTTCGGCGGCTGGCCGGCGCCGCTCGTCTGGTGGATGCAGGTGGCCGCGGCGTTGGCGGTCATCGCGTGGCTGGTCCCGCGCATCGATCCGGTCGGACGCGCCGCGTCGCTGGCGTTCTTCCTCACCTCGCTGTATGGCTCGATCGCGCCGAAGTTTCCCTGGTACTATCCCTGCCATGCCATCGCCGCCATGGTCGCGTTGGGCGCCCTGGCGGAGCAACTCGGCGGGTTCCTGGCGCGACGGGGTGTTCGCGCGGCCTTCGCCCGCCTGCCGATGCTCGCGCACTTGGGCCTGTCCGCGACGATTCTCCTCATGGCCGCGTGGCAACTGCGCCACCAGCAGGCCATCATCGAAGGGCAGCGGGCGGCGATCGGGCGTTGGTTGAAGGCCCATCGCACCACACCCGACGACACGGTCTTCCTCGAGCCGCTCGGCTACATTGGCTACAACTCCCAACTGCGGATGCTCGATTATCCCGGTCTGGCGGCGCCCGCGGTGATTGCCGCCCGGCGCGCGGTCGGCGACAATTGGGGCGCATTGATCCGCCGGCTTGGTCCGGACTGGCTGGTGCTGCGGCGGTTTGAGGCGATCGACATGTTCAAGGTGACCCCGGATCTCCTCGACCGCTACGATTTTGTCGCCGGGTTCGACCGTTCCGACCAGGTGGCGGCGGTGCCTTGGCTGCCCGGCCGCATTTATCTGCAATTCGACGAGACGTTCGACGTTTTCCATCGCAAGCCGCCCGCCACGACGCCCGCCGTGGCCGCTCCCGCTCCGTAGATCGCAGGCCTGCGCGATGGTTTTGGTTTTGCGGACGCGTCGATCCTGACCAAGCTCAATCCATGTCCGATTACCGCGCTCCCGAGTTCCTGACCGACCTGCTCCAGGCCAAATCGCCCTCCGGGGCCGAGGCGCAGGCGCAGGCTGTTTTTGACCGCCATGTGAAACCGCATGCGGACGCCTATGCCTCCGACGCCCTCGGGTGCCGGCTGGCCACGCTGAACCAGCGAGGCGCGCCCACCCTGATGTTCGCCGGCCACATGGACGAGCTCGGCCTGATCATCACCTACGTCAACAAGGATGGATTTCTGTATTTCGATACCATCGGCGGCCACGATCTCAGCATCATCTCGGGGCGACGCGTCGTCATCCAAACCGCCGGCGGCGTGGTGAAGGGCGTAACCGGCAAGAGGGCCATCCACCTGATGGACGACGAGGATCGCAAAAAAGTCCCGAAGAAACACGAGATTTGGATCGATATCGGCGCCAAGTCCAAGGCGGACGCCTTGAAACGCGTCTCGATCGGCGACGTGGCGACGTACGATCACGAATTCGAGCTAATTTCCGGCAGCATCGGCACGGCGCGCGCGTTCGACAACAAGGTGGGAGCCTACGTGGTCGGCGAGGCGCTGGTTCGACTCGCGCGCGAAAAGACCAAGCTTCACGCACGGCTTGTTTCCGTTGCCACCACGCAGGAAGAAATCGGCGTCCGCGGCGCCACCACTTCGGCATTTGCCGTCGACCCGCACGTGGCCCTGGCCGTCGACGTCGGCCACGCCACCGATCATCCGGATTGCGATCACCGCAAGTTTGGCGAGACCAAGCTCGGCGGCGGGCCCATCATCTGCCGAGGTCCGAACATCAATCCCAAGGTGTTCGAGCGGCTGGTCGCCTGCGCGAAGAAAGCCCGCCTGCCCTATCAGCTCGAAGCCGATCCCCGCCCCACGGGCACCGATGCCCGGGCCATTCAGATGGCGCGCGGCGGCGTGGCGGTGGGGCTGGTGTCGATTCCCCTGCGGTACATGCACACGCCGAGCGAGGTGGTGGACCTCGAGGATGTGGAAAACTGCGTGAAGCTGTTTGTCGCCTTCGCGAAGGCGGTCGGCCAGGGCGAGAGCTTCAACTGGTGAGATTTCGGCCCCGGTCGGCCCCACCGGGCCGGAGGTGTGGCAGAAGCGGAAAACTTGCCCGCGGCCGGGCGTCCCGCGCCTCGCCGGCCGGCTCAGGCGGCGTCCTTGCTGGTCGTGGCGCTGCGGCGCGCCGTCTTGACGAGCTGCGGCTTCTTGCGCCCCTCGACCACCGCCTGGTCGATGATCACCTCGGAGATGTCTTCGCGCGTCGGCAGCTCGTACATCACCTCGAGCATGATCTTCTCGAGGATGGCTCGCAGGGCGCGCGCCCCGGTCTTGAGCTCGATGGCCTTGAGCGAAACGGCCCGCAGGGCGTCGCGGGTGAATTTCAGCTGCACCCCGTCCATGGCGAAAAGCTTCGAATACTGCTTCACCATCGAATTCTTCGTGCGCAGGAGGACCTTTTCCAGGTCGGCGATCTTCAGTTCATCGAGGGCCGAGACGACCGGCAGGCGGCCGATGAATTCCGGGATCATGCCAAAGCGGATCAAGTCCTCGGGCGCCACGCCGCGCATCACTTCGTCCGGCGTGAGATCGTGGTCCTTGGCATTGACGTGGAAGCCGAGGGAACGCTGGCCGAGGCGCTTCTTGATCACCTCGTTCAAACCGACGAACGCTCCGCCGCAGATGAAAAGTATGTTGGTCGTGTTGACCTGGATGTATTCCTGGTTCGGGTGCTTGCGGCCGCCCTGGGGCGGCACATTGCACGTCGTGCCTTCGAGGATCTTAAGCAGGGCCTGCTGCACGCCCTCACCCGAAACGTCGCGCGTGATGGAAACGTTCTCCGTCGTGCGCCGGATCTTGTCGATCTCGTCGATGTAGATGATCCCGCACTCCGCCTTCTTGACGTCGTAGTTGGCCGCCTGCAGGAGGCGCAACACAACGTTCTCCACGTCCTCGCCCACATACCCCGCTTCGGTCAGGGTCGTAGCATCGGAGATCGCGAAGGGCACGTCGAGAATGCGGGCGAGCGAGCGGGCCAGCAGCGTCTTGCCGGAGCCGGTCGGGCCGATCAGCAAAATGTTGCTTTTCTCCACCTCGACATCGTTGAACTCCGCCGGCATCGGGGCGTTGTCCCGCACCTGGGTCGCCGAGTCGAAATTCAGCCGTTTGTAGTGATTGTAGACCGCGACGGAGAGGACCTTTTTCGCGTGGTCCTGGCCGATGACGTGATCATCCAGCACCTTCTTGATGTCACCGGGTTTGATCAGCCGGAAGGCCGGCTTCGTCCCCTCGGGGACGGGCGCCTTGACCTCGCGATCGATGATCGTCTTGCAGACGTTCACGCATGAGTCGCAAATGTACACCCCGGGGCCGGCGATGATCTTCCGCACCTCCGCCTGCGACTTGCCGCAGAACGAGCAAAGGGTCATGCGAGACGATTTGGCCATGGCATTATATACGGGGCGTACCGCGGGTTAGTCGAGGGATTTCCCCTAGGCGGAACCGGGTCTGAAAAAGTCCCCTCAGGCAGCGCTTTGCGCGATCTTCTGGGCATCCCGGGTCGAAGCCACGACGTGATCGACGATGCCGTAAGCCTTGGCCTCCTCGGCGCTCATATAGTAGTCGCGGTCGGAATCTGACTCGACCTGCTCCGCGGTCTTGCCGGTGTGCCGTGCGATTGTCTCGCTCAGAGTCTTGCGCCAGCGGATGATTTCCCGCGCCTGGATCGCGATGTCGGCCGCCTGGCCGCCCGCGCCGCCCGAGGGCTGGTGAATCATAACGCGGCTGTTCGGGAGGGCGAACCGCTTGCCCTTGGTGCCGGCGGCCAGGAGCACCGTGCTCATGCTCGCCGCCATGCCGATGCAATAAGTGACGATGTCACATTGCAGGAAGTTCATCGTGTCGTAGATGGCCATGCCGCCAGTGACCACGCCGCCCGGCGAGTTGATGTAGAGATGGATGTCCTTCTTTGGCTCCTCCATCTGCAGAAACAGCATCTGGGCGATGACCACGTTGGCGACATTGTCATCGATCGGGGTTCCGATGAACACGATACGGTCCTTCAACAGCCGGCTGTAGATGTCCATGGACCGCTCGCCGCGGCCGGTGTTTTCCAGGACGATGGGAACGTAATAGCTCATGCTTTGGCGGATGCCGTCGTGACGGTAGCCTTGGACACCAGAAAATCAAGGGTCTTGTCGAAGAGCAGCTGCTGCTGGACCGCCTGCACTTGTTCGCGGCTCTTGCCGAGGTCTTTCGCCACCTTGTCGGGCTTCGAGCCGGAGCGCATGGCCTCGCGCATGAGCCAGTTGTTGAAATCCTTCTCGTCGACCTTGATTTTTTCCGTCTCGGCGATCTTGGCGAGCATGAGCTGCATCTTCACCCGCGAAGTCGCCGCCTTCGTCGCGCTTTCGAACAGCTCCTTTTTGTTCTGCTCGAACTGCTCCTGCGGCACGCCCCGACGCATGTTCTCCTCGATGAACTGGCGCAGCACGCCGTCGCGCTCCGTGGCGACGAGGCTGTCGGGCACGGGGAAGTTGGCCTGCGCCACCAGCGCATCCGACACCTGCCGGCGCTGCGCCGCGCGGTTTTCATACTCCTTGCGCATGGTCAGGTTCGCGCGCACCTGGGCCTGCAGGCCGGCGAGATCGTCGACCCGGTTCTGCTTGAAAAAGGCTTCGTCCATCGCCGGGAGCGCGCGTTCGCGCACTTCCTGAACCTCGATGGCGTACTCGGCCTTCTTGCCGGCCAGGGCCGGCACCGCGGCGAAATCGGCCGGAAATGTCACCTCCACGTTCTTCTTGTCGCCCGCCTTGAGGCCGGCGAGCTGTCGCGATACGCCGGGCAGCAGTCCGTCATTCGCCCCCTCGACTTCCTCCCAGGTTTGTGGCGCGCCGGCATAGATCGTTTTGTCGCCGACGAGCTCGGCCAGCGACTTGCCGTCGAGCGTGCCCGTGTAGCCAAACCGCACGTAATCGCCCTTGGCCGCCGGCCGCGCGGCGACTTTGAAGTCCGCCCGCTCCGCCCGCAGTTCCTCGATTACCCGATCGATCTCCTCGGCCGATGGCTCGGTCGGCTGAATTTCGGTCCGAAGATTGGCGAGATCCGGCAGCGCAATTTCGGGCCGCACATCCACCGTGAGCTTGATGGCGGCGGAGAGTCCGGACTCGATCGCGCCCTCCTCGACATCCACCAACGACAGCACGTCGAGCTTGGCCTGCTCCAAGCCCTCGCGGTAGGCCTTGCCCACCACCTTGTGCTTGAATTCCTCGTTTAGCTCCTTGCCAAAACGTTTCGCCACCATCGCCGCGGGCGCTTTCCCCGGGCGGAACCCGGGCAGGCTGGCTTGGCGACTGATCGCGTTCAGGGTGGCATTGTATTCGCCTTCGACCTCGCCCTTGTCGAGCGTCACGGTCACGGCCTTGCGGGTCTCGCTGATGTCGGTTATTTGTACGTTCACAGTTGGAAATGGACGGAATCTTGGCGGGAAATGGATCAAGCTAGGTGGCGCTCCTCGCCGGTCAATTCCCGATTCGGTCGATCGTCGGGAGAAACCGACATGGACATTTCCGCCCGCGGATCCAAGCTGCCCGGTGCGTAATGCCTTCGCTTACACAGCTTTTGGCCAAGCACCAGCGACTGCTGGTCTTGGACGCCGCTTCCCGGCAATTCCAGGCGGGCCTTTTGCGTGAAAACCATTCCAGTCTGTGGGAGCTGACGGAGGCCGATGCCTCGACGGCAATCTTCACCTGCGTGAATGCGCTGCTGCAGGATGCCGGGCTGCGTGTGGCGGACTTGGGCGCGGTGGTGTATTGCGAGGGACCAGGCTCGATGCTGGGCATCCGAAGTGTCGCGATGGCGATTCGGACCTGGGGAATTCTGGCACCGTTGGCCACCTATTCGTACCAAAGCCTGGCCGTGGCCGGGCTGTTTGCCTGGCGCGCGGGCCCGGCTCGACCTCTTGCTGTGATCGCGGATGCCCGGCGAGGAACCTGGCATTGCCAGGAGGTTGCCCGCGACGGGACGATGCCGGAAATGCGGCGGCTGGGGTCCGAGCAATTGCCGCCGGGCGAACTGCTGATGCCCGAACATTTCCGCAGTTGGGATCAACCCCCGCGCGCCGCGGCCGCCTGCCGGTACGATTTGGCGCGGATACTTCCAGCCTTGGCGGACTGCGATTGCTT
>Ga0310810_10000096_pt1 | contig 91136 bp, 72 predicted proteins | sample NCmetagenome_FD_207641 | JGI IMG/M metagenome (GOLD analysis project Ga0310810, IMG submission 207641) | Soil microbial communities from experimental microcosm in Duke University, North Carolina, United States - NC | ecosystem: Engineered > Artificial ecosystem > Soil microcosm > Unclassified ... | reverse complement strand
ACAAAGGCGGCACCGCCGGCATCGGCCTGCCCGTGGGCGCCGACGGCAATCCCGACTACAACATGGTCGTGCCGGCAATGCTCGCGAAGTACTTCCCGAACGGCATGCTCGGCATCGGCCTGACCGCGCTCATGGCCTCGTTCATGTCGGGCATGGCCGGCAACGTCACCGCCTTCAACACGGTCTGGACCTACGACCTCTACCAGCGCTGGATCAACGCCGACGCCTCCGATGCCCATCTGATCCGCGTCGGCCGAGTCACGACCGTGGTCGGCCTGATCATCAGTGCGTGCTGCGCCTATGCCGCGGCAAAGTTCAACAACATCATGGACATGCTCCAGCTGGTGTTCGGCTTCGTCAACGCACCGCTCTTCGCCATTTTCCTCCTCGGCATGTTCTGGAAGCGTGCCACCGGCCACGGTGCGTTCTTCGGCCTGCTCCTTGGCACGCTCTCGGCGGCGATCTTCCAAGGGAGCACGCTGCCCGTCGGCGAGACGGCCGGCCTGCTCAAGGGCGGCTGGCTCGGCGTGCACCACACCTTCGTCAGTTCGATGGCGCAGAATTTCTGGATGGCGATCTTCGCCTTTAGCGGCTGCTTCCTCGGCACGTTGTTCATCTCGCTGGCCACCGCGCCGAACCGCTCCGACGACCAGCTCCGCGGGCTGGTGTATTCGCTGACTGAAAAGCACAAGGACGCCCACGGCCCGTGGTATGCACGCCCCGTGCCGCTCGGCGTCACGGCCCTCGGCGCGACGTTGCTGCTCAACATCATCTTCTGGTGATCAAGCATGCGGATTTATCATATGCATTCCTCCGTTATCTCCACTCCGCCTACATCTCCCGTGCCATGTTGCGTTGGGAGGCTCATGTTCGGTATTATACTCGCGATCGTCATTTCGTCGCTGAAAGTGCAAGCGAGTACCCTGAGGATCGCGGTTTGCCAGATCCTGATCATCGACAGCGACCGCGAAGGAAACCTGCGGCGTGTCGAAAATGCACTGGCGGTGGCGCAGCACGAGGGTGCGCAGTTGGCGTCCTTTCCGGAATCATCGATCCTGGGCTGGGAAAATCCTGCGGCACACCAGTTAGCCTGCCCAATTCCAGGGGAGGATAGCGATCGCATCGCAGCGCTCGCAAGAAAGTACCGGATTGCGACTGCAATCGGGCTCGACGAGAAAATCGGGGACAAGCTCTACGATGCCGTGATAGTGATGGATGCGTCGGGCCGGTTGCTGGCGCACCAACGCAAGGTCAATACGCGTCCGGGATTGATGACTCCGCCCTACGAGAGCGGTCAAGTGTCTGAGATTCAAGTGTCAGAGACCCCGTTCGGCCGGATGGCGCTTCTGATCTGCGCCGATACCTTCAGGGCAGATTGTGTCAGTCGCATCGCCGACCTCAAACCGGACTTTGTGCTGGTGCCCTACGGTTGGGCCGCCCCCCTAGACGAGTGGCCGCAGCATGGCCGCAAGCTGGCTGAATTGGTTGCGCGCTGTGCTCGCACCTGGCATGCTCCCACCGTCGGAATCAATTGTGTGGGCCAAATCTCTCAGGGCCTTTGGCAGGGCCGCACGTACGGTGGCGCCAGTCCAGTCGTCGACGCAACTGGTGCAAACTTGGTCACGCTGCTCGACCGAGACTGCGAAGTGCGTGTGCTCGACCTGCCGGTCTCCCGAGAGAAATAACTCCCCATTTCGCGCATTCGCCATGCAACTCGATATCCGCCAGCCCATGGGGCTCCTCTTCCTGATCCTTGGCGTCATCCTTTTCGTCTACGGCTTCGTATCTGACCCGGCCATCTACGACGCGCATTCGCTCGGCCAGAATGTGAACCTGGTCTGGGGTGCTGTCTTTGTGCTATTCGGTTCCGCCATGCTTTGCCTCGCGATTCGCTCAAGTAGGAGACGGCGGTAGTCTCCATCTTATTTAGAGCTACACCTCGACATGTCGGCATAGATGCCAAAGAAATGCGGCTCAAATGGCGGCATGCCGCCGAAATTCTTATGAATAACAGACTTGTCTGCGCGATTTGGTCAATGGGCTCGATCATGCTGATGATGAGCAAGCCAGCGCACGCTGCCGACCCAACGCCGGCAAGCCGATCAATCACAGTTGCGAGCTACTATTTCGGTAATTATCACCCCGGCGACGCGCGAAATGAGAAGCAAAAGGGAAAGGGCTGGAGCGAATGGGAATTGGTCAAGGCAGCCAAACCCCGCTTTCCCGGTCATCATCAGCCGAATGTTCCGCTTTGGGGGTACACGGATGAGTCGGATCCCCATGTAATGGCTCAGAAGATAGCGGCAGCGGCTGACCACGGCATCGATGTCTTCATCTTCGATTGGTACTACTACAATGACGGACCGTTCCTGCAGGACACGATCGACAAGGGGTTCCTGAAAGCACCCAACAACAATCGGATCAAATTCGCCCTGATGTGGGCAAATCACGACTGGCTGGACATGCATCCGGTCCACCCTGATGGCAAAACGCCAGTGTTGTACAACGGCGTGGTAACCCCGGCAAATTTCCGGCGGATCTGCGATCACGTAATCAAGGATTACTTCAGCCATCCGTCATATTGGCGGATCGACGGCAGGCCATATTTCTCCTTCTATGAATTGGAGAAATTAGTGGCGAACTTCGGCAGCGTGACGGCCACTCGGGCGGCGCTGGACGAGTTCCGGGCCAAGGCCGTGGCGGCCGGACTGCCGGGGCTCCACCTCAACGCCGTGGTTTGGGGGGAACCGATCCTTCCGAATGAAAAGACCCCGACTGACGTCGCGGCGCTTGTGCGCGAGTTGGGCTTCGATTCGGTGACGTCCTACGTGTGGATTCACCACGTGGAGTTGCCGAAGTTGCAGACAGGCTACAACGAGGTGCGGGATCAATACTTCGCCTATTGGGAAAAGGCGAAAAAGATGTTTTCCGTCCCTTACATTCCGAATGTCACAATGGGTTGGGACGGTACCCCGCGGGCCTATGAAGCCATGGACTTCGGAAACATAATCGTCGGAAACACGCCTGAGCGATTCGAGGAAGCACTGCGGTTGACAAAGCAGCGCTTGCTTTCCGAGCCCGACAGTCTGCGCATCTTGAATATCAACTGCTGGAACGAATGGACGGAAGGCAGCTACCTCGAGCCGGATACGGTCCATGGCATGGCCTACCTTGATGCGATCCGGGCCGTTTTTAGGCCTTCTGCAGGGAAAGGTGAGACGAATCCTGCAAACAAGCCCTGAGACGGCGGAAGTTTCCGGATAAGTTCCAGAATCTAGGTCTTGGGATGCGAGTCATCCACGTTGCGACAACAACCAGTTCCGCCGCACGGTCGAGCGCCGCCTCACCTTCTTAGCTCCGTCTCCATGTTGTTCAATCACGGTAGGCGAGAAGCAGAACCTATGAAAACCCGTCAACCGAGGAGTAACCCTACAGCTGGATCAGGTACGGCAATCGCCGGGCTGACGGCGATTCTCGCCATCCACGTGGCTTCTGTCGGGGCGGCGATCGGCACTTCCCGATGGCAGGAACACGTGACAGCCGCGGGTGCGACTGCGGCGGACGTTGTTTCAATACAGGAGTCCTTCGGGGCACTCAACCCGGCCGAGCGAGCAAAAATTGAAGAGTATTGGGAAACAACATCACTCAGTAAGCTCGAGAAAGTGTTCAGGTTCCGGCATGTGGAAGTCTGGCATGATGCATCTGAAGCAACACCAAAGCCGCTTTATTCAGATGCATTCCCCGTACGTTCACCAGAGAGCCTGCTCAGGGTTTCGATTCCGAATACGACCATCAACGCGGTCACCGTTGATCCGAAAGATGGATCATGCCACGTGGTCGCCACGGTGACGCATCCTCCGGCAAATGATCAGGTGAAAGTGTTTGTCGCTTTGCCGATGAGGACCTGGAACGGAAGGCTTCTGGGTATTGGCGGCATGGGGTTCGCGGGCGGCCAGGGCCCGGAAGGGTTGGGCGATCCCGTGGCCAAAGGCTTTGCCTCCGCCACGACTGACACCGGCCATGAGGGAAGTGACGCCAGCTTCACCCTTGATTCGTCACGAAGGCTAAACTGGCAGGAGATCCGCGACTTTGCGTATCTTGGCGTTCATGACATGACGATCGTGGGCAAGGCTTTGACGGAATCCTTCTACGGGAAACCGGCGCGCTATTCGTATTTCAAGGGGAATTCCACCGGGGGCCGGCAAGGCATTGCCGAAGCAGAGCGCTACCCGGCAGATTATGATGGCATCGTCGTCGGTTCACCGGCGATCAACATGAATCGGTTCGCTTCAGCCATGATCTGGCCTCAGGTCGTGATGCTTGAGCTCGGGGATTTTGTGTCCAAAGCGAAGTTTGATGCGGTGAACGCAGCGCTCATCAGCGCGTGCGACGGCCTAGATGGGACGATGGACGGGTTCATCGATAATCCCATCGGCTGCAAATGGGACCCTGAAGTGCTGGTGGGAACCTCCGTTGGAGGCGCTATCTTCACCAAGATCGACGCCGAAGTTGTGCGCGAGATATGGAAGGGACCGCACAGACAGGATGGCAGTTTTATGTGGTATGGGCTCCCACGTGGCGCCGATTTATCTGTCTTGGCGGCCACCGCAGGTTCACCCCTGCGAGGGAAGCCTGAGGGACTTGATTGGATTCGCTATTGCGGGCTGTTGGATCCCGACTGGCAGTGGACGACCATAACTCGCGGCAAATTCGAACTGCTCTGGAATCAGATGGCCGAACAATATGGCGAAGTGTTGGGCAATGAGCACCCCGATCTAAAGCGATTCCGTGAACTTGGTCACCGATTGATCATTTTCCACGGGTTGGCTGATCCAATCGTCCCCGTCGAGGGGAGCATCGCCTATTACGAACGGCTCCAAACCAAGTCTAGCAGGGTAGCGGATTTTGTCCGGCTCTTTCTCGCGCCAGGATACGGCCACGGCTATTCCAGCACCGGTCCTACTCCAGTCGGAGAAATGGACGCCATTATTCGGTGGGTCGAAGCGCACGAGGCCCCCGATCAGCTGAAAGCCATCCAATGGGATCCGCACGGGAAGGTGATTGGTTCAAGGTTGTTGGATCGATTTCCCGGAAACCAGAACTGAACTCAGGCCAGGCGAGCATGGTGCATGGGGAGCAGCCTCGGGACATGTGGATTCAAGTCAGCATTGACGATGCCGGGCATGCTGCGAGACAGCCGACCGTTAGCTGCTTTATAGATCAAACCGAATTCGCACCGACAGCCACTTCTCACATGAATATTTTTCCGCGCATTTTCCTTGGACTGATCTTGATCGGCCCGCTCTGCTTGTCCGCGGCCCCGGACCCAAACTGGCTCATTCACGACCGGCAACGTCCGCAGGGCGCCAGGAAATCGAGCTTAGTGCAGGCGACACTGGTCGCAAATGGAAGTTGCAGCGGTCGGCGGTGCGAGGACAGGCCGTTAGGTATGTCGCTCACAATGCGCTCGATCGCGAAGCCGTGAAGACACGACATTCGTCGACCCGCTAAATCCATCGTGGTTCAGTCCATGTTATATTGAAAGACTCAGGACGATTGTACCTGTACTGCGCGACTCAGCGTTGCATCAATAAAGGTTCGAACTGCAGCCGATCGTTTCTTGATCTCATGAGCACCTGTTTCGCGCCCCATTCTCGCTGGAGACTGGCGTTCTTCTTGGTCCTGGCGGCACCGCCTATCGCTGTGGCGCAGCCGCACCAAGGCATGATGTTCCGCGGCTTCCAAAACCCACCAATGGCGGCAAGGCCCAGGGTCTGGTGGCATTGGATGAATGGCAACATCTCCAAAGAGGGCATCAAACTGGACCTGGAGTGGATGCACCGGATCGGCCTGGGTGGGTTCCAGACTTTTGACACCAACTGGGCGACTCCGCAGGTTGTGCGCGATCGGCTCGTCTATATGACGACGGATTGGAAGGACGCCTTTAAATATGCCACCATCTTAGGGGAGCAACTTGGTCTGGAAGAGGCAATTTCAAGTTCGCCGGGGTTTAGCGAGACGGGGGGGCCTTGGGTTTCGCCCGAAGAAGGAATGAAGAAATATGTGTGGAGCGAGACCCTCGTCGAAGGCGGCAAACCCTTCACGGGGATACTTGCGCACCCGCCTTCGAATACGGGGGCGTTCCAGAATATCGGTATTCGTGATTGGGACGTGTTTGGGCCGGCATCGCGGATCCCGGGATTCTATGCCGATGCCGCAGTTGTGGCGTACCGCCGTTCGGCGGAAGAACGGCCGGACGCAACCCAACAGTGCAAAGTGACTGCAAGCGCCGGCGAACTGGTCTCCACCATCTTAAATGATGGGGATCTCGAAAAGGCCACCAAACTTCCGATCCCTCCCGGCGGAGAAACCGCGTGGATCCAATACGAATTCCCCCAACCGCAGAACATCCGTTCTCTTACTATCGTAATGAAGAACCTTGCGGCCAATCCCGAAAAGACCCTCGAAATCAGTGATGATGGACGGGATTACCGAGAAGTCGTCAAACTCCCCGACGGGGGTGCACCAGAACATACTATTTCCTTTCCGCCGGTGACCGGGAAGTTTTTCCGCGTTTCGTTCCGCCGGGCGCCGGCTCCTCCGTTGCCGGCCTGGGCACGCTCGCTGGGATTTGACGAAATGGAGCCGGCAGATCTAGGGAAGGTGAGTCCACCGCCAGCGGACTATGAAATTGCCGAGTTGGTGCTGCGGCCGGCCGCGCGGGTAAACAGATTCGAGGAGAAAGCAGCCTTTGTACCTTTCCATGATCTTTACAAATTGGCGACTCCCTCGTTCGCGACCACGGATGCCATCTCGAAGTCTGACATCATTGACCTGACAAAGAACCTGCGAAGGGATGGAACGCTCGACTGGACGCCGCCGCCCGGTGATTGGGTGGTTCTTCGGTTTGGCTATTCTCTGTTAGGCATCACCAATCATCCGGCAACCGCTGAGGCCACCGGCCTCGAGGTCGACAAACTGAACGGCCGCTACGTCCAGAAATATCTGCGACACTACCTTGATAGCTATCAAGAGGCAGTGGGGTCAGATCACATGGGCAAGCGCGGCATCAGGTATGTCGTGACCGACAGTTCGGAGACGGGCGCGCAGAACTGGACCGACGACATGATCAGCCAGTTCGAGCAACGTCGCGGTTATAGTCCGATTCCTTGGTTGCCGGTGCTGGCTGGACGGATCGTCGAAAACGCCGAAGCCAGTGACCGATTTTTATGGGACTTCCGCAAGACGGTCGGGGATCTGATTGCGGATGAGCACTACGGACAGATCGACGACACACTTAAGGAACGCGGGCTTGGTCGCTATGGGGAGGCGCACGAGTTCGAGCGCGCTTTTGTTGCCGATGGCATGGAGGTGAAGAAACGGGCGGCTATTCCGATGGGGGCGATGTGGGTTTCGCACCTTGGCGTCCCGGTGGAAAATTTCAATTACGACGCCGACGACCGCGAATCGGCCTCGGTCGCGCACATTTACGGACAAAATATTGCCGCCGCCGAATCTTTGACTGCCGCCACCGGCGCTTGGGCGTGGTCCCCGGCCACATTAAAGCCCGCCGCCGATCAAGAGTTGCTGAATGGCATCAACCGGTTTGTGATCCATGAATCGGCGCACCAGCCGCTCGTCGACAAGGTGCCCGGCCTGACTCTCGGGCCTTATGGGCAATGGTTCAACCGCAACGACACCTGGGCCGAACTGGCCGGCCCATGGGTCAGCTATCTTGCCCGCTGCAGCTACCTCCTGCAGCAGGGGCAGTTCGTGGCCGACCTGGTTTATTTCTACGGCGAGGACTCGAATCTCACGGCCCTCTATGGCGATCACGCTCCCGACATCCCGGCAGGCCACGGCTTCGATTACATCAACGCCGATGGCTTGATCCACGAACTTAGGGTTTCCCACGGCTGTATCACGACCGCCAGTGGCATGTGCTACCGCGTGTTGGGGTTGGACCCATTTAGCCAGCATATGTCGCTGCCAGTGCTCCGGGCCATCCGCAACCTGGTCGAACATGGCGCCACCGTGGCCGGGCCGAAACCCTTTGACGACCCGAGTCTCGCCGACGACCAGCAAGAATTCCATCGAATCGCCGACGAACTCTTTGGCGACGGGACCGGGTTGCATCAGGTGGGGAAGGGGACCGTGTATGCCGGCAAGAACTTGGCGGCCGTCTTCGCGGATCTGAAGATCGGGCCAGACTTCGATTATACGAAGCCGAGCAACGACACCCGCATGCTTTTCGTCCACCGGGCCCTGGTGGATGGCGATCTGTATTTTCTCGCCAACCGCACGGCCCGCGACGAGTGGGTGCAGGCCAGTTTCCGTGTCACCGGGAAAGTACCGGAGCTATGGCATGCCGAGAACGGCAAGGCAGAGCAGGTCTCGTTCCGAACAGCCGATGGTCGCACCACGGTCCCGTTGCATCTGGAGTCCTGGGGCTCGGTGTTCATCGTTTTCCGGCAAATCACAAGCGAAACCTCGATCACCCGGCCCACGGTGGTGGAGACGCCACTGGAGACGGTGGATGGCGCGTGGCATCTGGGTTTTCAGCCAGGGCGGGGAGCACCGTCGTCGATCATTTTGGACAAACTGTCGTCCTGGACCGAAAATTTAGATACTGGTGTGAAATACTTCTCCGGAACGGGCACCTATACAAAGACAATATACGCTCCAACCCAATGGTTCAAATCAGATGCGCGCCTGATAATTGATCTGGGAGAGGTGAAAAATCTGGCCGAAGTGCTGATCAACGGCAAATCGGTGGGCATAGTGTGGCATACCCCATTTCGTTTCGATGTGACCCGCGTGCTGCACGCCGGCGCAAATAGGGTTGAGATTAGGGTTACGAATTCGTGGGTCAACCGACTGATCGGCGATCAACAGCCGGATGTGATGACGTACACATTCACAACCGGCAACCCCTACAAGGCGACTTCCCCACTATTACCGTCCGGGGTGCTTGGCCCGGTTACAATAATTTCGAGTACGCCATAGGTATTTGGACTAAAATATATGAATCCCAATCCGTTCCTCGGCGTAATGTTTCACTGGCTCGGAGGCCTGGCCTCCGGTTCTTTTTATGTGCCCTATAAGGGGGTAAAGAAATGGTCCTGGGAGACCTACTGGCTCGTGGGCGGATTCTTTTCGTGGATCATCTGCCCGGCCCTGCTGGCCTCCCTGCTGACGAACGACCTGGCGGGCGTGCTGCGCCAGCAGTCGGCCTCCACGCTCTGGTGGACTTATTTCTTCGGTGCCATGTGGGGCTTCGGCGGACTGACCTTTGGCCTCACGATGCGCTACCTCGGCATGTCGCTCGGCATGGGCGTGGCGCTTGGCTATTGCGCGGCCTTCGGCACCCTGCTGCCGCCGATCTTCAAGAGCTTCGTCCCGTCCGTCCCCGTCGCCGAGACGCTGGGCCAGATCGCCTCAACCACACCCGGACAGGTCACGCTTGCCGGGGTGGGCGTCTGCCTGTTCGGCATCGGCATCGCCGCGCTCGCCGGACTGACGAAGGAAAAGGAAATGCCGGCGGCGGAAAAGAAGAAGGCCATCGCCGAGTTCGCCTTCACCAAAGGCCTGTTGGTGGCAACGTTCTCCGGCATCATGAGCGCGTGCTTCGCCTTCGCCCTGACCGCCGGCAATCCCATCGGCACGGCCTCGCTCGCCGCCGGCACGAATGTCATCTGGACCGGGCTGCCCAAGCTGGTGGTCGTGCTGCTCGGCGGGTTCACCACCAATTTCATCTGGTGCGTCATCCTCAATGTGCGCAACCGCTCCGGCTACCAGTATTTCGCCTCCCACGTCCGGCCGGAGCACGCCGTGCTGACCGCGGATGAGTCGGCGAAGGCGAGCGCAGCCCCCGCCGACCTCAAGGCGCCGGTGCTGACCAACTACCTGTTCTCCGCGCTGGCGGGGACGACGTGGTATTTCCAGTTCTTCTTCTATACGATGGGCGAAACCCAGATGGGCAAGTTCAGCTTCGCCTCATGGACGCTGCACATGGCGAGCATCATCATCTTCTCGACGATGTGGGGTTGGATTTTCCACGAATGGAAAGGGTCGAGCAAAAAGGCTCACTGCTTGATCGGCTTGGGTATCGCCACGCTGATCCTGTCGACGATTATTATCGGGTACGGCACATACCTGAAAGCAGGCAGCTGACGCAGCAAAGCATAGTTGTACTGGGCGTCTTGTCAGATGGTAGTGCATCCTAGTGGGACCGAGGATTGAGAACATCTCAGATTTCCAAGCGCATGAATTCCATTCGAACAGCCAAACGTCTTCCAGAGCTTCATTCTCAACTCAGGTCCCAAAGTAGATGAATTGTTAGGCATAAAACGCCGGGAATAATCCATGGTGTCCACGACGTGATATTAACGAGGAGCGTACGAAATACGGCTTGTCTTGGGATAACAATTTCATCGGCAAATATACGCGCCTTAGGGGTAGGGCGTGGCAGCGCAAGCGATAGGCCGGATGATGTGCGGCGGGTGCGGTGCACCCGCCGCACCAATTCTTTTTACCGATATCGTCGCCGCGATTGGCGAATCCAAGACTTATTACGGAATCGCCCCGCTCGTAAGTGTGTAATCGGCATTCTCCGGAAAAACCTTCTTTGTCACCTAATAACAACCAACCGAGCAAGGGGAAGTCGCGGGGCCACCGATGAAATATAATGTAACCTTTGAAATTAACCTACAGACAGCACCTGATCCCTTAACCAGCCTTGCCTCCGGCTTGCGGGAGCTTGGCGTCACCCCGGAGTGTCTGATCTGGTCGGCAATTCCAGGTGGGGAGGAAGCGCGCGCATGGCTTACAATAGAAGGCGCTGCGTCCAAGCAGGAGGCGATCCGCGCCTACTTCAAATCCAACGGCGCCTTCACTCGGATCTACTTTCAACCCGACGCGCGGGTGATGCATCCGATTCCGACATGAACGTTGACTACACCTTCGCATTTGCGCGCGCGACCCAAGACTGGCCGGAGCGTAGCAAAGCCTCCGCTTGATGTGACCACGAGATCAGGTCTGGCGCTCCTTGCCCTGATGCTGGCAGCGTTCGGCTGCTCGTTCCACGAGCGGGACGATAGGGAGGTGGAACTCTCATCGTACGTCGGCCGAACCGCGGAGATGAGGCAGCAGCTCGTGATCTACAAATGGAGTATGTTCGGACGTTTGGCCGTTCCCCTTGGAGAATGATCGCCGGGACGAAGCGAACGGGTGATGGCAAAAGTAGATTCCGGGACGGTGTTTGAGGTGATTGGGATCGCCGCCCATCAGCGCGAATCGGGGAAGCGTCTATCTGACCTGTCGCATCCAAGCCGCCGATGCTGTGACCACATTTGAATACCCGGCGGACGAGAAGTTGATCGGACCGGGCTATATTCTTTGGCGGTGAAGAATGGCCGCGAACGAGCCGCCACTGCGCTGTCCGCCGTCGCCCTCAAATTGTTCGCTGTACCAGCTTGGGGCACGTTCAGATCATTGCGTCAAGGTGGACAATAAGCAGACCGAGTCGGAGCAGATCCACGCGCATCGATCGCTCTGGCATCACGCGGCAGTCTAAATCCGTTTCTGTTTGGCGACGGACGATTAGGGGCAATGGTCCGCGCGGCCGGGAGTCGCTGTCGAGGCAACCAGCCCGGCAGCGACTCCCACGAATTTCCGATCCCGATCTAGTTCCCGACCCGACTTGCGGGGTTTTCAACTCACGTCGCTGGCCAATTCGGCTGCCGTTTTACCAATACCTACCACGATCTATGAGCTCCCCGCCACTCCTCCACACCCGGTCAGGCAATCCCGTGCAAGTTCTGCTTTCGAACCTGATCGACGATATGGGACTGTTCGCGCCCACGGTGCTGCCAATGGCGGAGGCTTTGCGCCAGTACGCCATGCGTCTGCACGGCCAGCATGGTTTCGCCTTGGGCCGGTTCGTGTTACCGATGCACCGACTGGCGGAATTCGAGTTCGCCCACAGCCGGCTGCCGGGCCCAACGGTGCGCGGGTGGCAGCTCAGCGTGCTCGCGGGCATCAACCCGGTCACTGACAGCGTGGTCATCAAGGATTTCAACAGCCGCCATCAGGACGTTCGCATTTCCGCCATCGAAACCAAGGCGAAGGCCCCGGATGACGTAGCGTCGAGAACGGCGGCCTTTTCGCCCGATCTCGAGGTTTGGGTGGAGATTCCCGACCAGGTCGACCCACGCCCATTCATCAGGGAAATCAGGAAGGCGGGGCGCGGCGCCAAGCTCCGCACCGGCGGCGTCTCTGCGGCCTCCTTGCCCTCGCCGGCCTACACTGCCCAGTTCCTCATCGCCTGCCGCGCCGAGCGCATCGTGGCCAAGGCCACGCACGGATTGCAGCAACCGGTCGCAGGCCACCACCAGCTGCAGATCACGCCGGACAACCCGACTGCGGTCATGAACGGATTCCTCAATATTGTGTTGGCGGCGGCACTCCTCCGGGCGGGCGGCACCGAGGCTGCTTGTCTCGAGCTCCTCAATGATACGGACTCCAACAGTTTTGTGGTGGTCCCCGGGGCGATCACATGGCGTGGTTACTGGTTCGGAGCGGACGAATTGGCCGCGGCTCGCCGGAAATGCTTTCGTTCATTCGGGTCGAACAACTTTTCGGAGACGATCGACGGTATGCGGAAGATCGGCTGGCTCTGAGGTCCACCGATGCCTCCCTAGACGCACCCCGGTGCATCAAGGGGCCGCCAATATGATCATAAGCATCCATGTTCCCAAGACCGCCGGTACGATCTTCCGGAAATTGCTCCGGACATTTCGGCGAGGATCTCTGCCTCTTCTAACCACAGTTTCACGCAAATGAGCAAGGATGGCCGAAGGTGTGTGCGAAGCATGCACTCGCCGCATCTATTTAAAGCGTGACAGATCACACAGGACTTGGCTTCTTGCCTCCCGTGAATCCTTCCACCGCCATCGCGATTATTATTCTCCACTCCGCTCCGGGTGGGGAAGCGACGGCATGAGATAACAAACAATCGTCCTTTTTCCTAAGCCCCGAGCGGTCCGCCCGCCCGGGGCTTTCTATTTTTCCACCCATGAACCCAACCAACCCACGCCTTCTCACCGTCCACGAACCGGAAGAGACCTCCGTTTGGTCGCTCTGGATCGAAGCCGGTTCGGATCCCCTCCTCATCCCCCGCATCCTCCAAAAGCTCGCGGTTCCCGAGATCGAATTGCTCGGCCTCAATCTCTCCCGTGGTGAAAAGGTTTCCTTCGTCCGCATCCACGTCCGATCGCGAGGAGCATTAGTTCGCCTGGCCGTGGCGAAGTTGCGGAAACTGGTGATGGTCCACGAAGCGCGGCTGGCATAGGCCAACAGAAGCAGGCTTTGCCATTAACGGTTCCGAATATGCGGAGGTGAGCATGCAGTTGTCGGCCATCTCAGAGCATTTCGGGCCCCAATTGAATCCCTGGTCCAGGATTCCCAAGATTGACGAGCCAGGGCATTAGGCCAGAAAGGGACATGAACCTCTTCCAATCGGTTGTCGGTGTTCTCGGAGTGCTCGTCCTCGGGGCAATGAGCCCCGGTCCAAGCTTCGTCTTTGTCGCCCGCACGTCGGTCGCCGGCTCTCGCGGCCAGGGAATGGCCGCAGCCTTGGGTATGGGCGTTGGTGGGATCCTGTTTGCCGCCTTGGTCATCGGCGGGCTGCAGGCCTTCCTCGTCGGCGTGCCCTGGCTGTACTTAATCCTGAAGGGTCTGGGGGGACTCTATCTGGTCTGTCTGGCCGTCGGGGTTTTCCGTGGCGCCAAGCAACCTCTCGACGAAGCCACCAGCACGGCCGTGGTAACCAAGAGCTGTTGGTGCGCCTTTCGCCGTGGACTTTTCACCCAACTGAGCAACCCAAAGACAGCGGTAGTCTACGGCAGCATCTTCGCCGCCCTTCTTCCCCGTGATCTGCCCCGCTACCTGACAATCATCCTGCCGCTGTTCGTGTTCCTGATCGAAGCGGGCTGGTACTCGATCGTGGCACTGGTGTTGTCCTCGTCTGCACCCCGGAGCATCTACCTCAAATCAAAGACGACCATCGACCGCGTGGCCGGAGGGGTGCTGGGGCTGCTCGGGATCAAGCTGCTGGCATCGGCGCACGAATCCTAACCAGAGGGCGCAGGAAAAAACAAGGAAAGGAGCCGTCCGTCTCTGGCAACGGCCAGGAGAGGGGTTTCGAGGTTCCCCACCCGGCGCAATAGCGCAGGCTTGACTGACCGGATGGCGGAGTATTCCATGCTCCTGCGTGTAAGCCTCCTCACGCAAGGCGGTGTCTGAGCCACCCAAACCTCTGCGCGTGTAAGCCCAATCACGCCGGGCGGTGTGAGGATTCCAAAACTCTCATGCGCGTTAGCCTGTTCGCGCCAGGCAGTGCCTGGGTCACTTAAAACCCTGCCCGTGTAAGCCGTTTCACGACCGGTGGTGCCTGAGTCACCCAAACCTCTGCTGCTGTAGCAGCCCTTCCAGCATGGGCACGCACTCCCTCGCGGAAAGAGGGTTCGTTCAAAGTTTACCGACGCATCCCATGCGCTCCACCAAACTTAAACACCGCAGAGATCTTCTCATCCCTCTCATCACCCTGACGATCATGGTTCTGAAATTCGGAACCGCCCTCGTCGAATACCTAGCGCATTAGCTGCATTGGGTCTCAGCCCGTCCATTCCGATGGACGGGCTTTTTCTTTGGTGCCCTACGATTCCTGCGTCCATCGATACCGCTTTTGGGAACCACGTGCTTACCAGAGCCAACTCCCGCACTACAAATTCCTGCCCGTATGGTCCCTCGCATCGCAGCTCAATCCCGTGATGCCCCAGGCGGCCGTCCTCAGGTGCGATACTCAATTCCTCAGGCCGGAATTCGGACCCCGCGTCGCCGAAAAACTGGTCTTCGCGCGTGTGGCACCAGAGGTGCAGCGTGAGATTTGTGAACTGTTGGTCGCCGGCGAGACAGCCCGCCTACGCGGGCTGGGGCACGACCTGGTTGTTTCCCGTGCGGTGCTGGAATTTCTGGTTAGGGAAGGATATGACCCTCAACTCGGGGCCCGGCCCATACGCCGGACTGTTGAGCGTCACCTGCAGGAGGCGGTGGTGAGGAGCCTCTTTGCCGATGGCTTTGTCCGGGGTCGAGTTGAACCTGCCGGGGCCCGGTTGGAAGTGCAGCCCTAGGAACTGCAGCGAATTCCACCTCGCCCCAGCGCCTCGGATGGAATGCCGTCCGTCCCGGGCCCCGCTTGTCCGTCACCCAGCCGCAAGCACCTTCGCCTGCCGTTCGATGCCAGCGAAGATCTTCTCGCTGATGCGCGCCGGGAAGCCGTCCGGCAAGGCATCGCCCACTTTCCGCAGCGCCGCCGGCACCTGAGCAATCACCTCGGCGATCAATCCGTCCGCTTCACCTAAACCGGCCTCGCGGGCCACGCTTTGCCAATGCCGCGGCCGGATGTCCTTCAGTTTCCAATGCACGTTCTTGCTCCGCACCGCCATGGCCAGTTCGGCCTTCTGCCAGGCCAGCTGATTCCGCCCATGGCCGATGATCGGCCACGCGGAAAGCACGTCGTAGAAGGGTGTCAGTCGATAAGTCCCGCCCGCTTCATGAAACAGCGAGAAGTTCTTGGCGTGCCCGTCAGTCGCCGCCATCAGCCAGAAGAGCAGCTGGCCCTTCACAAAGGCCCGGCGATCAGGCCCCGCCGCCGAACTGAAGGCCAGCACGTCCAAGATCGCCCTCATGCCCGGTCCGCCGCCCTTTTCGTATTTCCGCAGACCCGGCAGTCCCAGCGCCTGGCAAAAATCCTCCTGCGGCCGGCGTGCGATCCATCTGGAGCCCTGCCAGACGCGGTCGAATCGCTCGACAACGAGCACCTTGTGCTTTCCGAACTCGGCGATTTCCGCCTTGGCAGCATCCAAGCCGAACGCGGCCATGAGCGTCAGGCACAGCCACTCATTCTCCACCGAATCCTTCATGTCCGCCTGCAGGTTGCCCACCAGGCCCAGCGGCAGCTTGAGGATATGGGTGGTCGGCGTCGTGCCCAGCGGCCGGCACCACTTGCCGGCGTGGCGGAGCAGGGCGGTCTTCTCCTGGGCGCCCGCGATCGAGATCCGGAATTCCTCGTCGGTGGCATGGCCGAGGATCCGGCCGTCGGAAAGCGTTGCGGCAATGGCCTCTTCCACGCCAGCCTCATCCAACTCCTCGAAGCTCACCTTCTCGACATCCACCGGCTGCTCATCCGCCGGCAGCAGCTGCACCGCCCCGACGCAATCCCGCCCGATCGCCTTCAACAAGGCGAACGCATCCTGTGACTCCGTGCCAAACCGGCTTTGCAGTCTCTGCCGGATCGGTTCGCTATCCGGCAGCAGGTTGTCGAAATAATTGTCCACCACCGCCCCCTTGTGCGGCGCGTTGTCCGGCCGGAAATCCAGCGACAGCGACAGTCGCCGCCGGTCGGCCGCCACGGTCCACGCCGGATCGTATTGAAAGCTCGATTGGCCCCGCGCCTGCGACCAGACGCCTACCCGCCGGCCATTCATCCAGACAGTGAGAGAGGCAGGCATGGCCTACCAAGGGGCTTTGGGTTGCTTGGCGTCGGTGCGACCATCATCGATCGCCAGCCGTCCACCCAACAGGGCCACCAACTTGGCGATCTGCGCCACGCTGGTCCGGCCTGGGGCCGCCTCGATCCGGGCGATCCGTTTCTGGTTCACGCCCATGAGCCGGCCGGCTTCCGCCTGGCTCAAGCCCCTGGCCGCGCGCAGCGCCTTCAGCACCGCCCGCGCCTGCATCGGAGTGTTGATCGGGTAATTCATGACCAGAAAATTACTACCCCCATGTAGTAATGTCAAGATACTACTCAAAGATAGTAATCTGAAAATACTACTCACAGATGGTTATCTATTTATCAGCCGCAAGGGCGTTTACGGTCACGCATTCAGTCCCCGGACTTCTACGTGAGGGGAACGGCTTCACTGCTTCTCGAGCTCTTCCTCCAAGTCCTCGACCCCGGCCGGATCACCCTGGCCACCGGTGAAACCATGTCCGTCTCCGGCTGGTATGTGATCTTCACCTCGAACCTGGGTTCCTCAGAGGCGATGCGCATGGAACGCTCGAGCTTTGCCACGATCGAGGCGGCCGTTCTCCGACGCGTTACGCAATTCCTCAGGCCGGAATTCGGACCCCGCATCGACGAGAAGCTGGTCTTCGCACGTCTAGCTGCGGAAATTCAGTGTGAGATATGCGAACTATTGGTCGCCGGCGAGACCGCCCGCCTGCGTGGTCTGGGCCACGACTTAGTCGTTTCCCGCGCCGCATTGGAGTTTCTGGTCCGGGAGGGCTTTGACGCCCAACTCGGCGCCAGACCCATGCGCAGGAGCGTCGAGCGCCACCTTCAGGAAGCTGTCGTCCGGAGCCTCTTCGCGCATGGCCTTGCCTCCGGCCGGGTGGAGTCCGACGGGGCCCGGCTGAATGTCCTGGTGGAGTAGGAAGGAGCGGTCCTGGTGTTTGGTCGGTGAACTCGGGTGAATGGACTGACCAACTTCGGGTTGTTGGTTCAACCACCAAAATATTGAAAACCCTTCGGTTGGAACCCTTGATTGATCGGGTGGGTAAATCAGCTGACAAGTTCGGCGGATCCACCTCTATTAGTAGGTATGTATTTTGCCCGTTGGCTCACCTTTTGTTTCGGACTCGCGCTATCCGTGCAGGCCGCAGATGAGTCGTCGGGCTATCAACCAACCGTAGAGAACCAAGGGCGGCCGCCGGCTCCAGCTCCGGCAGGCATGGTGTGGATTCCGGGTGGCACGTTTTCCATGGGCACCGCTGATCCCACCCGTGAGGTCTGTGGTGGATCAGATCCGATGCCGGACGCCCGGCCGATTCATCGCGTTTATGTCGACGGCTTCTGGATGGATGCGACCGACGTGACGAACGAGCAGTTCGAGAGTTTTGTAATCGCGACCAAGTATGTAACAGTCGCGGAGAGAAAACCACGCGCCAGCGATTTCCCCAACGCCGATCCGGCAATGCTGGTGCCTGGTTCGGTCGTTTTTTCTCCGCCCGACAAGCCAGTGCCGTTGGACAATCCGCTTGTATGGTGGCGCTATGTGCCCGGCGCCAATTGGCGACATCCGGAAGGGCCTTTGAGCGACTTGGCTGGCCGCGAAAAACACCCGGTGGTCCACATCGCGTACGAGGACGCCGTCGCCTATGCCACTTGGGTTGGCAAGAGGCTGCCGACCGAGGCCGAGTGGGAATTTGCCGCGCGGGGAGGGCGCACGGGTGAACTTTACCCTTGGGGCAATTCGCTGCAACCGGACGGCAAATGGATGGCGAATATATTTGAGGGTGATTTTCCTTATCGTAATATCGGGGCGGATGGCTTCACCGGCACGTCCCCTGTCGGCAGCTTTCCGGCCAACCCCTACGGACTCTACGACATGGCCGGCAACGTGTGGGAGTGGTGCAGCGATTGGTATCGGCCAGACGCCTATGAGGTCCAAGTGCGCGACGCAAAGGGCGGGATCATCCGGAATCCGCACGGGCCGCAGCGGAACAATAGCTACGATCCCACGGAGCCAGGGATTGCCAAAAGGGTCCAGCGCGGCGGATCGTTTCTCTGCACCGACCAATACTGCACACGCTACCTTGTTGGGTCGAGAGGGAAGGGTTCCTCTGATACGGGAAGCAATCACTTGGGATTTCGGTGCGTGAAAGGCCAATAGGAGCCCTTTTCGGTCGAATTCGCCCTGCTGAACTTGGACTTTGAACGCTTTCCGCGGAGCGGCTTCGCCCTCAGACCGAGCAGGTTCGCGGGGCAGCAACTCGTTTGATCGACACTACCCACTTGAGAGAATAATGCCACCATTTGAGCATGTTGGCCTAGCGTTTCTCCCGCGGGATCGGGTATTCTTCCGAGGATGTGCGAGTTCACGCGCAGCAAGTTTACGGGCAGTGATCTCGTATGACTAGACGCAGCTTTTCGGTTAGCAGAGGATCTCAACGTTGAAAGATCTCATGAAAATTAAAATACACCGACTGTGTCTGTGCATTGCCGCGGTCACGGCAGGTATGATAGCTGAGAATAATGCCGACGCCCAGGCAGGCGGTGGCAATAAAGCAACTCCGAACATCATTATCATCCTCGCGGACGACATGGGCTTTTCTGATCTGGGCTGTTACGGATCCGAGATCCCGACGCCTAACATCGATAAGCTGGCGAACAATGGAATTCGATTTTCCCAGTGCTACAACGGTGCGAGATGCTGCCCAAGTCGGGCATCGTTGTTGACTGGTCTCTATCCGCATAGGGCCGGTGTCGGCGGCATGAGTGAAGCTGGATTCGATGCGGAAGGAAAACTCCTGCACGGGTATGAAGGGCGATTGACCGACGACACTGTCACGATCCCTGAGGCTTTGCGCAATGCTGGGTACTTCACTGCAATGGTCGGCAAATGGCACTTAGGCCAAGAATATGGGGTGACCCCGTGGGGACGCGGTTTCATGCGGTCGTTAACCTCGCCTGGCGGGGGATATTATTATCCAGAAGATGACCGGGCGAAACTCTTTCTCGACGGTGAATCGGTTGGGCATGGGGGAAAGGCAGGGGTGCCAGCCCAGTGGTATGCCACCGATCTTTTCACCGATTACGGTTTGAAGTTCATCGATGATGCACGGACCCAGAAGAAGCCGTTCTTTCTCTACCTGGCCTACACCGCGCCGCATTTCCCGCTCGAGGCCCCGGCGGAAGAGATTGCCAGGTTTCGCGGGCATTACATCGACGGATGGGACCGTTTGCGAGAGGAGCGGTATCGGCGAGAGGTTCAATTGGGCGCAATCGATGGCCGATGGCGGCTGTCTCCGCGCCCGGGTGACATCGCGGCTTGGGATAGTCTCTCCGCGGCCGAGAAGGATCGCTACGACCACATCATGGCGATATTTGCGGCGGTGGTGTCGCATCTCGATTCCGCCATTGGGCGTTTGGTCGATGGGCTTCGCCAGCGCGGCCAGCTCGATAATACCTTGATTATGTTTCTCAGCGACAATGGTGGCAGTGCCGAGGCATTCGATCCTGTCTCGGGCAATTGGGAAAATACGGGTCCCCACGGCGATTTAGAGGGCGCGCCTCCGGGTGGACCTCGGTCACAGGTATTTGTAGGAGAAAGTTGGGCGCTGTTGGAAAACACACCGTTTCGCCGCTACAAGTCTTTTGATCATGAGGGTGGGATCGCGGCACCCTTTATCGTTCACTGGCCCAGCGGAATACCGTCAGCCTTGAACGGCAAATGGATCTCGACACCGGTCCATATCATCGACGCGCTGCCCACATGTCTGGATGTGGCTGGCGCCACCTGTCCGCAGGTGCGTGCAGGCCATAGTCTGCCGCCGCCGGCCGGGATAAGCTTGGCGCCGGCTTTTCGTGGGGAGCCGCTGCGGCGAAGGAGTCCGCTATTCTGGGAGCACGAAGGCAACGCTGCAGTCCGCGATGGCGATTGGAAACTTGTGCGGCTCGGACCTTCAGGTCCATGGGAGCTTTATAACCTAAACCAGGATCGAACCGAGATTCGCGATATGGCAACTACCGACCCGAAGAAAGCCGCAGCCCTAGCGCAAAAATGGCTTTCATGGGCACAAAACGAATATGTCTTGCCGAAGCCTGTTCGCTACCAGGAGTCGCCCAACGACTGAGCAGCGAGCAATTCATCCTACTGTAATGACAACCATGACAACAAACACCTACCGGGCTGAAAGCCAGTCGTTACCGGCCTCCGCGCCCAATCTTACCTCAACTCCTCCTCCCATGTTTCTCGTAAGAAAATTCGGGCGCATTCAATTTTGCAGCCTTTTTCTCCTCGCCATGGCGGCGCTGCCAGGCTCCCTTCCGCAAGCAGTTCAGGCCGCTCCGCTCCCGGCGCAGTCCATCGCACCGGAGCGGCTGCCCTTCGCCCAACTCTCCGAGTTGACGCCTGGCGCGGTGAAGCCCGATGGATGGCTGAAGCTCCATTTGCGGAAACAGGCGAAGTTTGCCGAGGCCTTGACGACCATGGCATGGCCTTTCACAGCGCCATTCTGGAACGGAGGAGAAGCAGAGATAACGAACAAGCATAGATGGACCGGCTGGGAGCAGAAAGGCTACTGGATCGACGGCGCCTTGCGTTGTGCAATAGTCCTCGACGACGATGCCCTTCTGCAGCAGGCGCTACAGCCCATCAAATACACGCTCGACCACGCGGACCCTGATGGATACCTGGGGCCGGCTTACCTCAAGGATCCCGCGACAAACGAATTGGAGCCTGGAATCACCCGGTGGCCCCATAACGTGTTTTTCCGGGCGTTGGCGGCCTATGGTGAAGCGACGGGCGATCCGCGCGTCGCCGCCACCATGCGTCGCCACTATCTGGCGGATAAGGACCGGCTGTCCTCCATTTATGTCCAACCGAGCCTGAGCATCGCGAACGTCGAGGGAATGCTCTGGGCCTACCGTTACACCCACGATCACGAGCTCCTGACCATGGCGGAGCAGACGTGGCAGGACTACCTCCACCAGAGCCTCCCCGTGTCGCGCCCGTGGTGCGACCTTACCCCGGATCGCGTTCTTTCTGACACGCCCATTCGAGCGCATGGCGTGACGTATTCCGAAATCGCCAAGCTGCCGGCAATTCTGTACCTGCATACTGGCAACCCGGAGTACCTGCGCTATGCCATCGCAACCCAGGAAAGGATGTTCAAGCATCACATGTTGATTGATGGCATCCCCTCGGCCAGCGAAGAGTTCCGTGGAACCGATGCGCTCGACGCCCATGAAACCTGCAATGTCACCGCCATGACGTGGGGATGGGGATACCTGCTGATGGCAACCCGGGACGGCCTTTGGGCCGATCGCATCGAACGGGCCATCTTCAATGCGGGATTCGGTTCGATCCGGAAGGATTGGAAGGGGCTGCAATATTTTTCGAGTCCCAACCAGGTTATTGCCACGGATAATTCCAGCCATGTCGCCTACGGCTATGCGGAGATGAGCAAAGGTTGGATGGCTTTTCGCCCGGTGCCCGCGCATAGCCCTGCATGCTGCGCCGGCAATATCCAACGACTCTTGCCCAACTATGTCATGCGAATGTGGATGACGGACGATCAGGGCGGAATTACCACTGCCCTCTATGGTCCTTCCTCCGTCAGAACTGCGGTCGGATCTGATCACGAGCCGGTTGAGATTCGAGAGGACACCAACTATCCATTCGAGGAGGAAATCCGTTTCACCATCGGCGCGGCGCGGCCGGTGGCATTTCCGCTGTCGTTACGCATTCCCGGTTGGTGCCAAGAGCCACACCTGTCCCTCAACGGCGAGCCTCTGCCCCTGCCGAACGTCGACAAGGGGTTTATCCGCATTGCGCGGACTTTTCGACCGGGTGATCGCATCACGCTGACGCTGCCTATGCGCGTCAAGCTCAGCTTCTGGCCCGGAACTTGGGCATACAGCAGCGTGGGCCTCGAAAATGGGCCGCTAGTGTACGCTTTAGGCATCAAGGAAGATTGGACCCCCCATGCGATTCCCGGTTGGTCAACCGAGGAATACCCCGACTGGGAAGCTAAGCCTGCGTCGGACTGGAACTATGGCGTCGCGTTGGGCGAAAATTCGGAGGACGTCCTGGCGGCGCGGATTAAGATCACTCATCTGCCCGCAACCGATGATCCGTGGGTCAATCCGCCGGTGAGAATGCTCGTTCCGATGCAAAGGGTTCCCGGATGGACCCTGCGGCACGACCCTGCTCATCCGGAGATGACGCTGACGCCACCTGTACCCGGATTCGGAGCCAATGACAATCCGGAGGAACTGGTCTCTCTTGTTCCGTATGGATCAACCCAATTGCGCGTGAGCATTTTTCCGGAACAATACCCGACTCCAAAATAAATGCGCTTCCCAGCTTTCAGTTGCTTGACGCTTGTCGCTTTTTTAGTCGGACCTCAGGCCATGAGAGCAAGCCTGCGCCTCCCGGAGGTGCTTGGCGACCACATGGTGCTGCAGCAGAACACCGAAGTCAGCCTGTGGGGATGGGCATTCACCGGGGAGATCGTCAAGATTGAAACATCATGGGGCGCTCGTACTCAGGCGATCGCGGATGCGAGTGGTTGTTGGCGGGTCAAGGTGAGGACCCCGCACGCGCAGCCTTTGTCTCACGGACTGCATCCCGAGCATGTCACATTTACTGTCGCTGGTGAACACGTGCTTCAGATCAAGGACGTGTTGATTGGCGAAGTGTGGCTGTGCTCCGGTCAATCGAACATGGAGATGCAGCTCCGACCGTGGGCGGAGGCCGGGTGGTCCGGTGAGTTGCACTGGCCGGAAGAGTCCAAGCACGCGGATCGTCCCGGCCTCAGGATGCTCAACGTGATGCGCACGCCTGCCATGCGGCCGCAAGACGATTGCCGCAGCATACTGCTGAGCCAAGGTACCGATTCACCGGATCAGAACGGCCTGATTCCCGACAACCCCCGGGGTTGGATTGCGTGCACGTCCGCGACGGCACCCTATTTCCACGCCATACCCTATTACTTTGCCGCTGCACTGCAGGAAAAGCTCGACGTCCCGGTTGGCATTGTTGCCTCCGTAGTCGGCGGTACCGTCGCCGAATCATGGATGAGCCTGGAAGCACTTCGCACGGTCCCGTCGTTCGAGCATATCGCGCCCGTAATGATGAATCCCATACGGCACGGCCCCGCCTGTCTCTATAACGGGATGATAGCGCCGCTGAGCCCCATGACCATCAAGGGCGTTGCATGGTATCAGGGCGAAGCGAACGTCAGCATTAACCCGGACCGTTATGCCGAACTTTTTGATACACTGATCGCCGATTGGCGACGCGCCTTTGGAAACAATGAACTCCCGTTCTACTTCGTTCAGATTGCCCCAGTTTCGTGGGGTACTGGCCCGAATTGCGCAGAGATCCGCGAGGCGCAGGCCTCCATCGCCCGCCGTATTCCGAACACGGGCATGGCAGTTTCGATCGATGTCGGAGAAGCCGACAACATCCATCCGCGCGACAAGCGCACGGTCGGCCAGCGCCTCGCCGCGCAGGCGCTGGTGAAGACTTACGGGCAGCACGACCTGGTCGCCGACGGACCATCAGTGGAATCAGTTGCGGCAGCAGGAGCGAGAATTCGGATTCATTTTCGTGACACCGGCGGGGGACTAGTGTCACGCGACGGCCGCCCTCTCACCTGTTTCGAGATCGCCGGATCAGATGGAATCTACCAGCCGGCGACAGCTATTGTCGAAGGCGACGCTGTGTTGATTTCGAGCGCAACAGTTCCGCAACCGCAAGCGGTCCGTTTCGCATGGGGCGAGGCGGATATCCCGAATCTTACGGGGAAGAATGGGCTCCCGGTTCCTCAGTTCCGCTGGGCGTTATCCGCAAATTTGCCGGCACAATCTCGGCTCGAAAATGTTTTCCCGACCCCCAGATAGATTGGGTGCTTCCCATCTATCAGTTGCATGCCGCTCGGATGGGCACGGCCTGGTCCTCAATGACATTCCGAATTTCAGGGGAGTGGTCGCCACGCAATTCGAGCGGAGTGTGACCGACGATCCGGATGCAACTGCCAGCGCCGCGCGAACGGCAGCCGTCAGGAGCAATGCGTCCTAAACCGTTTCTTCATGAACACCCACGCGACCCCTCGAATCATCAGGTTATTTTCGCTCGTAGCGCTTGTTGCGGCGTCCGCCCTCCGGCTGCAATCCGCGGACGTCGATGCCGGTAATCCGGCCATCATTCCCGTGCCCCAACCCGGCATGGAAGAACGTCATTTGGTCAAGGTGGCCGCCGCCCGGGCGCACCGGTACGATTTGCTGATGATCGGCGATTCGATCACCCACAGATTCGAGGCGCCGGCCTTCCGTGCGGTCTGGGACTATTATTACGGCAGCCGGAATGCCTTCAACCTCGGCTTCGGGGGTGCACGGACCGAGAACATCCAGTGGAACCTCGCCAACGGCCAACTCGAGAACCAGTCACCGAAAGCGGTGGTGCTTCTCATAGGCACCAACAATGCGGATGACGTGAATTACCCTTATGTCTCGACGGCGGAGCAGATCGCCGAGGGCACGGCCGCGATCATCAAACTACTGCGCGGGCGATTTCCCGAAGCAAAGATTCTTCTGCTGCGGATCTTTCCGCGCACAAACCTGTACTACAAAGCCGACGGCACGGAGCGCGGCAGCATGGCCCAGCGCGCCGCGACCTGCCGGCGCGCGGGAGAACTCACTGCATCGCTGGCCGACAACAAGCAGGTCTTCTACCTCGACATCAACAAAGTATTCCTCAAGGCCGATGGATCGCTCGACCTGCGGCTGATGCCGGATCAACTGCATCCGTCGCCGCTTGGGGCGCTCGCCTGGGCGCGGGCCATGGAACCGCTCCTGGCGAAGCTGATGGGCGACCGGCCGCGCGACCCGGTGACTCCGGCTCTGGCGCGGATGGAGGCCGGACCAAACGCAGAGCGTACGGTCATCTCCGTGGCGGACTACGGGGCCAGGCCCGACGACGACACAGACGACACGCAAGGGCTCAGGGAAGCCGTCGGATTCGCGCGGACGCATCCGGGAACCACGCTCAAATTTCCGCCGGGGGTATACCGACTCCGGGACGAGCAGGCAGTCAAGCTCATGGAGGACATAATGAGCGGCCGGATCGAGGCCACCACGATCTTCAAGCCGTATTACCCTTACGTTAAGGGATTGGATTTCACGGGAGCGAGCGACCTGATGATCGACGGAGCCGGGGCCACGCTCCTTTGCGAAGGCTGGATGGAGCCGCTCTCATTCACTCGTTGCCGCGACGTAACGATCCGCGGGCTTACAATCGACTATGACCGCAAGCCCAATTCCGTCGGCACCATCACGGAGATCCAGCCGGATGCTTACGAGGCGAGCTTCGACCCGCACTATCCCCTCTCGGCAACGATGCCGCTTTGCCGCGTGACCTATTGGGACCCAGTGGCCCGGCGGGTGCTTGGCCCGGTGCAGTATTTTCCGAAGTACGATTTGATCGGGCCGAATCGCCTGCGGGTCCACGCGAAAATCCCGGCTGAGTTCAAAGGCTACCGCGTCGTCGCAATCCATACGCTGCATTTCCGGCCAGCCGTCTTGCTGCTGGATTCAGCCCAGATGACGATCGAGGATGTGACAATCCATGCACAACCCGGCATGGGTATCGTAGGTCAGCACAGCGAGGACCTGACGATGCGTGGCGTGCGTATCGTGCCGGCGGCGGGCGACGTCGTTTCCACAAACACGGATGCCACCCATTTTGTCTCCTGCGCCGGTTACTTGAACCTCGAGAACTGCCAGTTCGAAGGCCAGGGGGACGATTGCCTCAACGTCCACAATTACTATTATAACCTTCGCCGGGCCGAGAGGGCTTACGACCTTTATCTCACCAAGGTCGATCTCCATGCCGGTGTCCTGGATTATCCGGACCTCGGTGACCGCCTGGAATTGGTGGACCGGCAAAGCCTGGCGGTGGTCAAGACGGTCATCGTGACCAGCCGTGAGAATAACGAAGCCGGCATGTTCAGCCGGGTAACCTTCGACGGCGCGGTTCCGGATAACCTCGAGAATTACCTCGTGATCAACGTGACCCGCCTGCCCAAAGTCCGCGTGATCGGTTGCGTGGTCACCAGCAACTTGGCCCGCGGTTTCCTGATCAAGGGCCGGGACGTCGCGATCGAGCGCTGCTTGATCCGCGAAACGACCGGCACGGGGATTAAGATCGGGGCCGAGGGCCAATGGCATGAAGGGCCCGGCTCGGCTGGCGTCACTATCCGGTACAACCGCTTCATCCGTTGCGGCGGCGGGGAGGGCACTATCGACGGCGCCTCGGCCATCGCCGTGAGCGTCCAATCCGAAAAGGCGGCCGAACCGGGCGTGCATCGCGATATCCTCATCGAGGGCAATGTCATCGAGGGCAGCAATTCGCCCGTCGCGATTAGTATCGCGGGTGCCGACCAGGTTACCATCCGGCACAACGAAATTGAAGGATGCGCCACGCCTGTTCAGGTTTGCGCCGCAACGAATGTCATGATCGAACACAATGCCGGTGCAAAGGACCAGGTGATTGCCTTGATTACCATGAACGGGCGGGCGACTCGGCAAGTACAGGGAATAGGACAGTCCGGGGGTTCGACATCACCGCAACCTAAACGTTGACCCCACAAACGAGCGGAACCGACAATGAGCCCTCCGCGTGACCTTCCGATCGCCGTTATGTTTACTTTCGCCGCGATGCTGGCAATTTCTCGCGCCAGCGTCGCTGAGCCAGCGCAACTCTCGTCGCCACTTCTCAGCTTGGCCCTTCCGCAGTCCGGAACTGCCATGCACGAATCCTCTGCAGATCCCAGCCACAAGAATCACGACTGGCGGAGCATAATGCGTGGTGAAGCGTTGGCGATCTTTGATCATAATGGTGCAGGCGTTGTTCATCGACTTTGGATCGTGCCGGTCGCCCATTTCGACCCGGAGATCCTGAGCAGAGTAATAATTCGGATGTACTGGGATAATGATCGGTACCCGAGCGTAGAGTGCCCGCTGGGGGCATTTTTCGGCGTAGGCTTCGGTGAACAGAGGGATTACGTCTCCCTCGCGATGGACGAGAACTCGGGCGCGCTTAACAGTTATTGGCCAATGCCATTTCACAAACACGCCACTTGGACGATCACTAATGGCACGGAGTGTCCATTAGACTTGTATTGGAATATCGACTATACTTCTCTTCCATTCCTTCCCAGCGAAGTGCGACATTTTCATGCGCAGTATCGTCGAGAAAACCCGACCTCTCGTGGGAAGAATTATACGATTCTCGAAGCTAAAGGGTGCGGTACGTATGTAGGTACGGCTTTGTTCATGGCTGGCCGGAACACAAACTTCTTGGAGGGCAATGAAATGATCTACGTCGATGGTGCGAGCAGCCCGACCATCGAAGGAACCGGTACAGAGGATTATTTTTCTTCTGCATGGTATTTTTTCCATGGAATATCCAGTGGCCCCTATCACGGCGTGGTTATCAAAGAAGAACACCCTGCTCGTATATCAGCCTATCGATGGTACATCGAAGATCCAATACCCTTCAGGAAGTCTATTCGGTTTACGATCGAGCATGGCAAGGAAGATCAGGAAGACGCTGATTATTCATCTGTCGCATATTATTACCTGGCGGGTCCTTCATCTGAGCCGCCTGCGTTACCGAAAGACCTCTCTCCGCCACGGATGGCTGTCCAGACTCCAATTAAGATACCGGGAGCGGTTGAGGCTGAATTGCTCGCATCCTCCGCAAAGGCAACGTCTGGATTTATTCACGTATGGTATACTGACGAAGACGATCGAAACATATGGTCGAACGGTCAAGTGCTCGGGTGGTCGCCGTTACTTAGCGACAAGGAGCCCAAGCTCGATCTTGAACTACCATTGAACGAAGATGGCAAATTCGCGATTCTTGCGCGCTTCCGCACTCTACCGAGCGGCGGCATTGTCCGGCTGATCGTCAATGGACGGAACATAGACGCCCCAATTGATCTTTGGTCGCCCTCCGCTTTGGGTGAACCAAAGGAAGTTTCACTCGGCGTCGTCCAGCTCCATGTGGGGGACAACCCAATACGTGTCCAAGTGATTGGCGCAAACTCAGCTTCAAAAGGTGAAGACGTGCTCATTGATGCGTTCGTCTTGAAACCAGTCTCATGAGCGATACGACTGCCGCCGGGGGAGCGGTTGATCGAAGCGTTTTGCTATTGAACGCCTTTACGGTGTTGATGGCTGTCCGAGCCACCATTCTGAAAGTTATCGACCGGCCGATGCGATCGGCACTGGCAACTTCGGTTCTGGAGCATCTCGGCGGGTGGTCGATGGCAAACTCGGTAACGTCTGTGATGCGAAGCATGGGCACTCAGTGCCAGTTTGCCCCATCCCGGCCAAATACCAGGTCGGAGTTTGCAGAAGGTCACGTATTTCAGGTCGATACAAAACAGTCAGTATTTGATATCTTCGACGTAGCACCGATACCCACGGTTCCTGCTATTATCGGGGAAATCTCGATGCATCACTATCTATTTTAGCGTAGCAGTCAGGCAGTTCGGACCAATGAAGCCCCTCACGTATCTAGGTTTACTGTTCGCGCGCTCGGCATGCGCTGCAAGTTTGTTTGTTTCGGTGGCGAGTCTGCATGCGGCTACCGAATCGGATTTCGATGAGGAAGCCGTTTGGGGTCAAACGTCGATGTCCTGCACAGGAGGTATTCTGCGGGTATCAACCGGACGGATGGAGCGGTGTTGGCAGATCACTCCCGAAGGGTTGCGAACCATCAGAATAACCGATTCGGTTTCTCTCGCCTCGTTTAGCAATCCGGACATGGCTGTGGGATGCGACTGGCAGGTTCCCGGAATTGTCGCCCCAGGGAGCGTTGGGCATCTCGAATCTCTCACAGCTAGGGACGACGATGACGAGGGATTCACCTCGCGGCACCTTGAGGTTGTCGCGACTTTTTCATATCCGGACGATGTGAGTGTGCGCTTCGTGATCTGGGCATTCCCTCAAGCTCGCGGCATCCGAACGCAGGTTTGGTTGCGCGGCCACCCGACGAAGGAAACACATCCCACAGTTCCGGGGTGCGTGGACTGGATACCTGCACCGCAGCAGGGACAACAACAGCGGTATTTTGGCTATTACAACGACACGCAGAACCGCAACGATTGGAATTTACCTATTCTGCGCGAGGAAGTCCGAGAAGAGCGTCTTCGTGAAGGTATTGACTGGGCGTCAGCTGCTTGCATTGAAGGGACAGGCGGCGGAATCATGCTCGTCAAGGAATCGCACAAGTGTGTCAATCAGCAGGGCGTGGGGACGGGCGGATTTGCGGTCATCGACGGCGGACTTGCGAACACGGGTCTGCGACTCGCGCCGTCAGACCTCTCTCCCGATCGCTACCGTTGGGCTTGGGCAAGCTGGTGTATTGCCTACGATGGGACAGATGCGGACCGGGAGCTTGCTCTCAAGACGTTTTACTCTGTCCGGTACCCGATCGTGCCGGAGCGAGATGTTTATGCCCTAGCAAATACATGGGGTAGCTCTGGCTTGCACGGTATCACTGGGCAGCAGATGTCGCAGGAAAACGAGGTGTTGGCCGAGCTCGAGTCAGTCGCCCGCCTTGGGATCGACGGTCTGCAGATCGACGATGGTTGGGAAGGTCCGGATGTAGACAAAGTCACCACTTGGCGCCCGGATCCAGCAATCTATCCTAGCGGATGGTCGCGGGTCGCTGATCGCGCTCACGCGCTGGGCTTGAGACTCGGGCTATGGGCTGTGTCGACGCGCATCAGCCTCGAAGACATGAAGTGGAACTATACCCAAGCCCATTTCTTATATTGGAAATTGGATTTCGCGGAGCTTTCCGACGCAGACGCAATTGACAATAACATGGCGAAGACGCGTGACTTCCTGAAGTTCACCGGCATGCGTGCGCAAACGATTTGGGATGTCACGGAGATTGCGCCGCGCTATGGCTACTACTGGGCACGGGAATACGGGCCTGCATGGTTGGCTAACCGCAAGCCTACCTTACCCGTCAGCGTGGTCTATAAGCCGGCTATATTGTTGCGAGATATCTGGCAACTCTCGCGGTACGTGCCACTCAATAAGGTACAAATTCCGGTGCAGAATATCAACCTGGTCGATCCGGCCATCAGCGACGCTCGACGCTATAACCAGCTCTACTGTGTTGCCATCGGGTTGGCCGGAATTCCATGCTTTTTCCAAACTACTCGGTTCTACAGCACTGACGAGCATGCGAATATCCGGGCCTTATTGACGCTGTGGAAACGTCATCGCGAGGCGTTGTTTGAAAGCTGCATTTTTCCCGTGGGGGACACTCCAACCGGCAGGAGTTGGTCCGGCTTTCAATTCCGCTACAACGGAAGTGAAGGTTATCTGCTGCTGTTCCGTGAAGTCGACAATGACCAAGCCACGCATAGCATTGTTATGCGATATCTAGCGAACAAGGACCTAGAGATTGATGACCTCTGCAAGAGTTCGACTCGCACTGTTGCGGTTGGGCCCTCGGGCGCAATAGATTTCACGATACCACAAGCGGCGGGTTTTCTGTTCGTCCGGTATCGCGTCAAATGAAGATTCGATTGCCGCTGGCTCGCGATCAGATCAAGCGCAAAACGGACCTGCTTATACATTGCCAAGGCTAGCGCCCAATGCGTCCGAAGGAAGTCTCGATAAAATGGGAGAGGAGGCGCTTACTTCGCCATTAGAGACAATGAAACTTCAGCGATAATGGAAATGCCAAGTGAGAAATCACAACACATTGTGTCTTAGGCGCTCATCTCGTGAAAGGCTGAAACCACTTGCGCCATGAGAAAGATACCTCGCCCTCTTGTTGCCAGGGTTCTTTTTTCCGGCATCCTATTTATCCCAATCGTTGCGCAGGGGGAGGATTCCATCAAGGTTTCCGTGGACTGGAACAAAACCGTGATGCTTTCAAAGGCCGAACCAACCTTCATGGTGGAAGCGCATCCGCTCTTGCGCACGGGTAGTCCGATTCACGATACAGCCTTTTCGACAATCCGGGATCTGGGCGCTCGATTTGTGCGCTATCACGGCCAGGAGTTTTGGCCGCGGCTGGTCGTGGCCGAACTAGAGCCGCCCAGTCAGGATAAGACCTCATGGGACTTTGCGGCTCTGGATTCATTAGTCATCCCTTTTCTTGAGGCGACGAAAGGGCGCGATCCCGTGCTAGATTTTAACACGATTCCCGTCTGGATGTTCAAGACGGACAAGCCGGTTCGGTACCCGGAAGACCCTGATCAACCTCTGCTGGGCGAGGACCTTTACTCGCAGGGGACGAAACTGGTGGACCCAACGGGCGAACAGCTTGCGGGCTACTATGCGCGCTTGCTAAGCTGGTACAGCCAAGGGGGATTTACCGACGAACTGGGCCATTACCATCATTCAGGGTACCACTACGAGATCCCATGGTGGGAAGTCTTGAATGAGGTTCAGGCGGAACACCAAACAACCCCGCAGCAATATGTCGTCGAATATGATGCAATCGTCGCGGCCATTCACAGGATCAGTCCCAAGACGAAATTCATCGGGTTGTCGCTGGCACCGATGGGACGCTTGAGCGGCACCAGCGGTCCCAGCCATGAGCCAGATTTTTTCCAATACTTTCTGGATCCGAAAAACCACCGGCCCGGCACGCCATTGGACATGATATCCTACCATTTCTATGCAAGCCCGGGCGCTAATCAGCCTCCGGAGAGCTGGCAATACTCCTTCTTTGATCAGGCGGACGGTTTTTTGAATACAGTGGCCTTGATTGATTCAATCCGCGCACGCCTTTCCCCGGCAACACGGGTAAACTTGGCGGAGCTGGGGATCATCTTACCGGAATATTTCATGACCCGTGATCAGCGATCGGGGACCAACCTTGCAACTCCACCTTGGTATTGGAATCTGAGCGGGGCACTTTATGCCTATTTGTACATCGGGTTGGCCCAACGTGGGGCCGACGTGGTAACAGCTTCGCAGTTTCTTGGAGATCCCATCGAAGAATCCGGCAATCCCCTCGGGATCGATCCATACGACAGCATTCCCTTGATCGACTGGAAGACGGGTCGACCCAACGCGCGGTTCCGGGTGCTGGAATTGCTAAAGGAGAACTTTGGCGCCGGCGATCGGTTAGTCGCGACCAACATGGATGAGCTGAATACAGTGCTTCCTTCCGATGTCGCCGTGCAGGCGTTTGTTACTGCGCGCGGAAAGAAGCTGCTAGTAATCAACAAAAGAATGCGTCCGGCGGACTTGGACCTTACCAAGGTGGGTGCGGCGACCGGGATGGAGGAGGTCGACATGACCACGTGTGAGAATCCTCCGCATGAAGTGAGTCCCATTGGAGATACATTGCATCTGGAACCCTTTGCCGTGGCCGTGGTGACATTCGGAAACTAAAACCCGCTATCAGAATTGCCTTCCCCGGCGAGGGACGGAAATGCCCGAGAGTCCGATTATTGACCTGCAGAAATCACTGGTGAGGGTAAACTTTCAACTTGGGCGTGGTGACAGCTGGCGCCGGAGTCGCTGGACTCGGGGAAGGCTACAACGACGAAGAAACGGCGCGTGTTCACGCTGCTGCAACTGCAGGGTTTTGTCGCACAGTTTGGGTGCAGAGGGCTTTCGCAGGCGGAGTTCTCCCGTCAGGCAAAGATTCCTGTAATGAGCTTCTCGCGGTGGCAGCGGCGGGCCGAGGGAACCAAGCCGGCCTTCGCCCGGGTGGAGCTGAGCGCGCTGGCGCTCGGCTCGAACTCTAACCGGACCGCGCCGCTCCGGCACCGATAGTCACAAAGGGTTGCCTCCCGAACCCGGCCGATTCCGGGACGGGTCGAACAGGTCCACCGGCGTGGCGTCCACCTGCAAGTAGCCGCTGCCAAAGACCTCCTTTTGCAGCGCCGCCAGCAGCGGCTCGACCAACCAGGACGATCTCTCCGTTCTGGCGCCCGCCGGCTGGTCTCTCTCGTAACCGTCATCATTCTGACGGTCCTACTCAGAATCGTTACCATTATGACCTATCCACGAGGTCCTCGATCGAACGCTTTCCGCAGACGGTTCACCGAGTGAAAAGCTTTTCACGGAATCTCCCTCGAAATCTGTTCATTTGGTCATTTCTACGGACAATTCCGCGCCCTCCCATACACCATTGAACTCAGTCGCGGTATTCACGACCAGCAACAGGAATCGTAGGTAAAGTTGCCTGAGCTACATTACCGTACCAAAGCAATAGCCAAGCGAAGAGATGGAGGCCCGCCATAATCGCAAACCAAGGAGAGTATCCCACGCCCCGCATAGACGATAACAGCGGACCGAAAACCGAATTGATCGCATGGTCGAGGAAGCCCACGGGTTTGGATGAAGGGCCTGAAACCATCGTGCTAACGATCATATTCATAATGATGCCGCCGAACGTGCTGCCGGCAGCGACCACGCTGAAAACGGCACCGAGCGAATGTTTCGGTACCACATCCACAATGATCGCACTGATGTTGATCAACCATGCAAGCGAAGCGAACACGGTGACCACTGCGAGCGCGAGGGCGAGGTTAAGACCTCCGACAACGGCAATCAACGGCGAGAGCAGCAGAAGCAGGGCGCAACCAAGCATGACCCAAAGCCGGCTTCGCGCCGGCACGACGCCCCGGGAAATAATGCGTCCGGAAATCCAGCCTCCCGCAATGCTGCCCATGCCCGCGGCAGCGTAGATGATCCAGGTAATCGTGAGATCGGCTTGTGCGAGATGTCGTTCACTATGGAGATACTTTGGAAACCAAAACTGGTAGAAATACCAGACCGGATCCGTGAGCAGACGGCCGAAAAGGAGCAACCAAACCACCCGGCTAGTGAAGATTCTCCCCCACGTCCAAGGCTGACCGGTCTCGTCGGTTGCGGCGGGATCAGGAGCAGTGATCAGCTTGAGTTCGTCCTCCGTCAGACGGGGGCTCTCTTTGGGCTGCCGGTAAAAGCTTAGCCACGGTACCAGCCAAAGTAGTCCGGCGGCACCCGTCAGGACGAATGCCATCCGCCAGCCTGCCCCCAAACCGAGCCGCTCCGCGAGGAACGGGAGTTTTTGTGCAAAAGGATAGGAGGCCAGCGGGATTACCAAGTATGGGGCAATGGTCGCACCGATCGTTGCACCCATCGTGTAAAACCCGATCGCAAGGCCGCGCTCGCGTGCGGGAAACCATTCGGACACCGCTTTTGATGCCGCCGGCCAGACGCCGGCTTCACCGAGGCCGAGGGCGAAGCGGTACACGCCAAGTGAGCGGAGGCCGGTGGCAGCAGCCGTGAAAGCGTTGGCTACTGACCACCAGGCCACAAAGGCCGCCATGCCCGTACGCGTGCCAAACCGGTCTGTAAGACGGCCGGCGACAAGATAGGCGATCGTATAGGCGACGAGAAACAGATTGACGATATTGGCATAGGCACGGTCGTCCATCCCCAGGTCGCGCTGAATCGTCGGTGCTAGCACAGAAAGCGTCTGGCGATCGACGTAGTTGAGGACGGCCGCACCAAACAGCAGCGTGGCTAGCCACCAGCGGAGATGCGGAATCTTCTTCACCTCGAGTAGCAGGCAATTTCGAATAGGGCGGCGGGCGTGCCCCCGTGCGTGGGTCCGAGCCGCAGGGTGAGCCGTCCGGTCGCGATCGGCTCGGCGAAAGTGATTACGGCGCGAGTATGGTGATGATCGTCGGCGCGGGCAATGACGCGGTCACCTCCATCGAGAAGTTCATAGGTCCGCACACAGAAAGGCATCACCTCTTCTGGGTGCCCCCAGAGTGTGCTCTCGGCAGGATGGTCATAATCGCAATCGAAGGTAAGCACGACCCGGTGGATTATCTGCGGCGCAGACCAATCGAGCATGATGACGGGCTGGGCGTCAACCGGATCGGCCACCCAAGCGTTGGGCGCACAGGTGGGACGGGCGATCCCATTGACAACATTGGCGGCACCAAAAGCGGCGAGACCGGGATCGACCCGCACGGCGAGGTTACGGCCTCCCGGCCGGCGCTGCGGGCACCAAAACTCAAAACGCTCGACCCCGATGTCGGCAGGCGGAATTTGTTCACCGTGATTGGAAACGGCCTTGTTTGTGGCCTTGGCGACGGAGAGCAGGCCGGTCGCACGCTGATTGCTCGTGTGGACGGCAACGTGCGGATTGCTCAATAGCGTGAGGAAGACATAGCGCGGCTGGTCAATCGTGACTTCAAAGTCCAGAGTGACTGTCTGGTTGGTGCCGGCGGTTAAGGAAATCTCACGGCGTCCAAGCACAACGTCGGGCGTGTGATTGTCAGGATGATTGCTGGTGCGAAGTTCGATCACCAAGGTGGTTCGAGCCGTGACATCGACCTTGACCTCACAGCGCGGTGCGCGGCCGGCGCGGAATGGGAGCATCTGTGCCCAGCCGAAATCGAGCGTCAGCGGGGGAGCATCATCCGCAAAACCGGTGAACGTCCATTCGCTCGAGGCCGTGACGCGGGCCGCTTGGGCGAGATCGGACGCATCGAACCGCGGAACGCGCGGAATCCACTGACCATGGCGGAGGAGGTCGATCTGGAGGGACCGCATGAATTCAGGCGCGTTGAGCGCACGGGGAGCGACACTCCGTTCCAGGCAGTGCCTGGCGGCGAGGGCAACGGCCTGGCCGCCGTGCGCACAGGTCGCCATGACGCGGGTTGAAGCAAACGCGACATGCGAGGCGCTGATAATCCGGCCCGCAAGAAATAGATTATCGATGTTTCTCGAATACAGACAGCGATAGGGGATTTGATACACTCCACGGGCATGCCACTGGTTGCACGGCGAGAGTGCGCTGTAGACGCCGTCAGCAGGATGGAGATCGATCGACCAACCGCCGTAGCTTACGGCATCGGGGAAGGTGCGCTGCTCCACGATGTCCTGCTGCCTGAGGATATAATCACCCTCAAAGCGGCGGCTCTCGCGCTTGCCGGGTATGGCTCCCACCCATTCGAGCGTAAGGTTGGTGGCTTCGGGAAACTGACCGGAGTTCTTGATATGGTGCCAGACGCCATAGACGACTTTCCAAAGCTCCCATTTTATCCGCTCCGTCTCATGAACCGTGTCGGAGCGCCCTCCATACTCGATCCACCAGAGGCGGGAGCCGAAATCCTTCGGGGTGAAATTCCGCCATCGGGGAATCTTCGTGATTTCGGTGAGTGCGAACGCGGGAGGAATGTATTTCACCGGCCGGCCGGTGTCCTTGCTATAAAAATATATAGTATGGCCTAATAGTTCGCCATACCCGGCATCAGGGGCAAATTTCTCACCGAACTCTGCGCGAGACTCCGCCCCCATCCGGAAGGCCGCGCCGGCGAGGAAGCCAAGAATGCCATCGCCGGAGGCATCGCAGAAATAGGGTGCAGTCACGCGATAGCGGGTTGAGTTCTGGCTGCAAAATGCGGTGATCGCTGCTATTCGATCGGGCGCGGATTTTTCCGCCTCGTAGACCGCAGTGTTAAGCAGCAACGTAATGTTGGTCTCGGCAGCGACCTTTTCGAGCAGGATGGTGTCGAACAGAACGGCGTTGCCCTCGCGATTGCGGAACATGTTTTCGACGAGAATTTCATCAATTACGCCCCCTTCACGTGCCCAACGGTTATTGTTACCCATGTGCGAGGTTGCGCCAAGCACCCAAAGTCGGACTTCGCTGGAGGAATTGCCGCCTAGCACGGGACGGTCTTGGACGAGCGTGACCTTCAAACCGGCGCGCGCGGCTGTGACGGCGCAGCAGGTCCCGGCTAGTCCGCCGCCGACGATAGCAAGGGTGGTGGCGATGTGGCGCGTGGTCAGTTCACGCTGGTTTGCAGCTGAGGCAGAGTACATGAAGGCAAAGGCAAGACATCAGCGGGTGAGGGGGGATAGGTGGGAACACGAGGGCTGATTGCATCGACTGTAAGGCGTGCATCGCGCCAGAAAATGGGAGAGTGACATGAAAAGAAACGGTGCTTTAAGCTAACAGTCGGTTCCTATGTTTTCATGGCGTCGGCTCATGCGCTTGAAAACGTTGAGCAAAGAAACGGGTTTGGAACCGGTGTTGTCTCAGCGTGTTATTTTGAGGGCGTTTGCAGTACTCGCTTCAGCCACTGCCAGACGATGCGACGTTCCGGGCTGTCTTTGAGCAGCCAGCGATCAGTGTGCGGGTGCTTCGAGAATTTGTTTGGGAAAGGTCCCAAGATGTCGCCTACATGCACCTTCACCAGGGTGAACTCGTCGGTCGGCAGGTGAGAAGTCAGATAAGTCTCAAGGTTGTCCATTCCGGGGGCCTCGATATTCTGGCAAACCAGAATGGGCCGGCCCTTGAGCCGACCAAGTCGAGCGGCCGCGGCCGCTCGATACCGGGAAAGGGGAGAGCCCCACGTCGTGCCTTCCCATTCCAAGACGCCGTCGTAATGATCATGCGAAATGAACCCCCGCCAAAGTCGCGCAACGTCGTCATCAAAAAGACCAATATAATTCACGCCAATGGCGCCGCGGGAAAAACCACAGATGATCACCATATCGGGATCACCGCCATACTCGGCGCAGATTCGCGGAACGTTGACTTTCGCATATTCCACGGTCGCCGTAACGTCGCCCCACCAACTGTCCTCATTGTGACGGTGATCCTCGCTTACAAAAGGCATCACAGCCCATATAAATCGTCCGCCAGAGATGCCGAAGCCGAGGGCAGCGTCTTCAACTTTGCCCGTGGACCCCGTAGGAGGGTACTTGTTTCCCGTGTATTCAACAATCACAGGCCAGTGACGATTTTTCGCCTTCCAGTCCGCGCACCAATCCGGAGGGAGGTATAGCATATGGTGAACTGCGGATCCGTTATATTCCGGCGGTGTCACCGCCGCCCTGATTCCGGCTGCCGGACTGCCGGGCGAAATTAGCGGGAGAACCAGATCAGAAACGTCTCCCGCTGCTTGCGTCAGTGCCACAATGGATGCAAGCAGGGCGATAGCAATTGGTCGATGCATATTTATACTCCAAGAGTGTGGCGGATTATCTGAATGTGTCCCTAGCAGTAGGGCAGGCTCATGTTGCAGCGTCGGCAACGAGAATCTCCGACACTCTGCGGGTGCTGGACACGCCTGGCAAAACCGTCAATGGTGACACTGTTCACTGATGGCCGAGAAGTACGCCCATGTCACGATGACTCAGATTGCAGCTGCCGCCGGCGTGGCGCGGGCGACTGTATCCTACGCTCTTAGGGGTGATCGAAAGATCCCGACGGGGACGGCGGCGAAAATAGTCGCCACCGCCGAGCGCCTTGGCTATCGACCAAACCCGCGGGTAAGCGCACTAATGGCCCATATTCGCCGCTCGCGCCCAATCACTGGGGGCGAGCACATTGCCTACCTGTGGGTTAATGCAAGGCCGGGCAAGCGGACTTTCCCTGCAATGTTTGAAGGGGCGCAAGCTCGTGCGGAACAGCTAGGCTACACGCTGGAGGAGTTTTGGCTAGATACACCCGGATTAAGGGCTATACGGCTTGGCCAAATCATCCGGGCACGGGGAATCACGGGACTGCTTATTTCCCCGATTTTGGACGACTACCCAAAGTTTACTATCGACTGGGATTGGGATCAATTTGCGCCGGCGATCATCGGCAACGCCGCCTGCACTCCCGAGCTGCATCACGCGGGGCATCACCACTTTGCCGCAATGCGTGTAGCCGTGCAGGCCCTCCGTGATCTTGGTATACGGCATATTGCGACACTGCTGGACCTCGACATAAACGAACGGGCAAAGCGGGCCTTGTCGGCGGCTTTTCTTGAACACCATCCGATGCCCGCGCAAGCCAGGCGATGGCTGCGAGTACTCCCCCGCGACAACTTTTTCGGCGTGACGACCTGGCTTCGAGAGACTCGACCAGCCGCACTCATCACAACCTTCAATCGCGCCAGACTTTTAGAGCGCCGGTCCCTTGCGGGCAGATTCTGTCCGAAATGCATCGTCCTCGACCGTCCGGCGGGTGGCTGCCGTTGGCCCGGCATTGAGCAGGGGGAAGAGGTGATAGCGGCCAACGCTGTTGATCTGGTCGTCGCACAGCTACAACGAAACGAACGTGGCGTGCCAGAGAATGTAAAGATGTTGCTTTTCCCAGGACGCTGGATCGGCGAATAAGTGGTCGCGGCGATCGTGCTGGCAGCGGGTCAGCGGACATGAGACTGTGAACGATGTCACCAATGAAGGTGTTGCCGCTAAAGTCGGCGACGGAAACATATGTTCCTGCAGCTTGGATGGCTGTTGCCCCAAAACCCGAGAGACTCGACCAATGAAGTTACGACACTTACTACTATTGTCGCCCCTCAGCAGTTTGCTCCTTCACGCAAGTCCGCCCGACCGAACCTACGTACTCAGGTGGGCCGACGAGTTCAATGGGACGAAGTTAAATACTGCGGCTTGGGACTATCGCACGGACAGCAAGCATTGGAGCACGCAATTGCCGGCTAACGTTACGGTGCACGACGGCTGTCTCTGGCTTGCCTTGAAGAAGGAGAAGGCAGGAGGGAAAAGCTACACGGGTGGGGGCGTAATTTCTAAGAGCCATTTCAAGTTCGGATACTACGAGGCGCGTTTCAAAGTGCCTCCCACTAAGGGCTGGCACAGTTCATTCTGGATGATGAAGCACGATGGTTCCGGCGGCACGGGTGGTGAGGCAGCGACGCAAGAACTTGATGTCTGCGAAAACGACTCGATCAACTTGGACCGTTACGCAGCAGATGAGGAGATTTGGCCAAAGGGTACGGATGTCGGCAGTATCTGGGTATCCACGCCAGACCTCTCCGCTGATTTTCACGTCTGGGGGTGCGAATTTGCACCGGACAAGGTCACCTATTACTTTGACGGCAAAGTTGTGGGGGGCGTGGAGACTGCGAAACTTGGCAAACTCAGCGAGCAGAATATTTGGCTGACTGCGATCGCTTCGTCCATGGGCAACACTGACGCGGTGGATGACTCACAGCTGCCGGTCTATGCTGTCTATGATTACGTCCGATTTTATGAAAGGAAATGAGTGTCGGGATCGGGGTGCGCCATCACCACCTCCGTGAACATACCGTCCCATGACTGCTCTTCGTTATCTTTCCACCTCGTTGGCTCAAGCGTTCGCCTTGGTAATGCTTGTCCATGCTGCGACCGTCCCTTCCGCCGACCGCTGGTCGCTTGAGCCAGCAGGAGGAATCAGCTGGCTGCCGAAATTCGGAGATCCCCATAGCGACCACGTGGAGATGGCAGGCAAGCAACTGGCGGCAGTCGTTACCTATCGCGTCGACGAACAGAAACACTTGCAGCTTTCTCGTGACGTTGTCTGGCCGATGCTTCGTTTCGAACCGCAGGACACATTCAGCCACCTCAATATGAGCTTTGGGAGCGACGCGGAACCGCGCCTTTTTGTCAATCGGCTGGAAGTCCCGTACCTCCAGGTCAATCGGATTGTGCTGGATGGCTTGCTCCGCGTGGAAGGTAACTGCGATGGGGAAGTCACGTATAACCGCACCATAGGAAGCCATATTACGATTACGCGCACCATATTCCCTTCGACTAGCCAGCCCGAGTTGATCGAACGCAACGTGGTCACCAATCGCTCCGACAAGACAATCACTTTCGAAGTGGAATCGAACGACCGCCAGATTCTTACCAACCCGGCGCGGGGCACTTATGGTGGTTATGTGATTTCCACCCACGTCGACGGAGTAGGCGAGGTAAAGCTCGCTCCAAATCAAAGCACAGAGTTTGCGCTCGAATTCACCGCCCGGCGTGTCGACGCCCCGGAACCCAAGATCGATCCGACTGCGGAGGAAGGCTACCGCCGCGAACGCATTGCTCGAATCCTATCTGAGATGCGCCTCGAAACGCCGGAGCCCGAACTCAACACTGAATTTGCCTTCTCCAAGATTCGGACCACGGAAAGCATCTTTGCCACCAAGGCCGGCCTGCTGCACAGTCCGGGTGGTGGCGCGTATTACGCAGCCATTTGGGCGAATGACCAAGCGGAGTATGTAGGGCCGTTTTTCGGCATGTTGGCCGATCCGGGCGCGCGCGAGGCGGGCCTGAATACCTACCGGCTGTTCGCGCGCTACATGAATCCTGATTTCAGGCCGATCCCGAGTTCGATTATAGCGGAAGGAACTGCCAGTTGGAATGCGAAAGGAGACCGCGGCGACATGGCCATGATCGCTTACGGCGCAGCCCGTTATGCGCTCGCTCGCGGAGATCACGAGACTGCTGAGGAACTCTGGCCGCTCGTGGATTGGTGCCTTGAATATTGCCGCCGTCGGCTTACCGCCGACGGTGTGGTTGCTTCCGATTCCGACGAACTGGAGAACCGGTTTCCATCGGGGCATGCCAACCTCTCCACTTCCTGCCTTTACTATGACGCCCTGAACTCTGCGGCCTATTTGGCAAAGGAGCTTGGACGGCCGGATGGCAAGGTGCAGGCATACCAAACACAAGGCGCGGCCTTACACGGGGCTATCGAGAAATACTTTGGGGCCACGGTCGAAGGCTTTGCCACCTACCGCTATTTCGACCGATCCTACCCGGGCCCGGAGCAGTTCCAAGCCCACTACTCCAACGAGCCCGATCATCTTCGTGCCTGGATCTGCCTCCCGCTCGTTGTCGGAATCGTCGACCGTGCGCCCGGTACAATCGACGCGTTGTTCTCGCCAAATCTCTGGACTAAAGACGGCCTTGCCACCGAAGCTGGGCTGGAGACGTTTTGGGATCGCTCGACCCTCTATGCATTACGTGGCGTTTTCTCCGCCGGGGAAACCGCTCGTGCGCTGGAACATCTGCGCTATTATACCAACCGTCGGCTTCTCGGAGACCACGTGCCATATCCCGTCGAGGCTTACCCGGAGGGCAACCAACAACACCTCGCAGCTGAGGCGGCCCTATACTGCCGGATCTACACCGAAGGTCTGTTTGGCCTCCGTCCGACCGGTCTGAATTCGTTTACGCTAACGCCCAGACTGCCCGACGGCTGGTCAACAATGGCACTGCGTGGGGTGCATGCGTTTGGTTCGAATTTCGATATCGAGGTAGGTCGCGCCGATCGCCAGTTGAAGATTGAAATCAAGTGCGTGAATGCGGTGCCGAAAGTATATCGGATCGCACCGGGCGACCAGGTCAGCGTGAAGATCTGAGTCACTCAAATATGAATATTCCGTGCGATAGGAAGCGCACAATCAAGATCCCACAATCGGCGCCAATGACATGTGCGGCGGATGGAATTTTAATGCGAGAGTGTCGATTCGGCCCTTGATCTGAAAAAGGCACAAACGATCTACGCGCTGACGTTGCACGACACTGGTGATTGTTTAGGAGAACAAGCTGATTGTGCATCCGAAAGTCTCTGCCCGCTGCATCACCGATTTGTGAATCCCGGTGGTGTGCGGCGAGTCGTTGTGAAAGAGCTACGATCTTGAATGGAAACGAATCAGACGCAGCAGTTTCATACCTGCAAATCCCGGTTGCCCGTGGCGTCCAACCGCGGTTCGGCCAGCTACACCTCAACTGATACGAAAATGTCACATATTGAGTTTCGAAGCGTAGCTTGTTTCCCCAGTGACCTGTTATCCTTCTGCAGTGAATTGATGTTTCTAGCGTCATTTCATTCCTTTGGCACCCCAAAAATCTAACACCACGTTATGAAAGCTCTTAAGGCCGTACTCGGACGCTCAACGCGTTCTTTTGCTCTCCACAAATCTCCTGACGCTTCGGACGCGTCTGAACCCTCAAAACCACTTATTGAATTGGTAGAAAAGATGAAAAGCACAGCAATCGTCGCCAGCATACTCGCTATCGTCGGTTGGGCTTCCAGCGCGACGCTTTCTGCCCAAACCTCACCTGAGAAGGAGGCCAGCGTTGACTCTCAGGCGAGCTCCAAGCCTAGCACAGAAGTGGTGCAGCTTACCCCATTTACGGTGTCGGCTTCCGGCGACACAGGTTACGGGGCGATTATGGGCAGCTCGGGCCGGCTGGCTACTCCCTACATCGATATGCCGCAATCTACATCGATTGTAACCAGCGAGCTGCTGAACGATGCCAACCTTTTTGACTCAAAAGCGGCCACAAAGTTTGTTCCGAACGTCCAGGAAAACGGTTACGGATCCGCAAACAGCAGTTTCATGATTCGGGGTCTTCTAACCACCACAACCTACGTTGACGGATTCCCAATAACTTCCGGATCAGTCATTGATACTGCGTTTGCCGACAGGATTGAGGTCGTCAAGGGACCCTCCTCAGCCGGGTTCGGCCGCGGCGATCCCGCCGGGTTCATCAACTATGTCACAAAGAGTCCACTTTTCACTCATAGCACGGAAACGAGCGTGACGGCCGGTACCGGCGGGCCGAGGGACAACCTCCGATTCACATTCGATAACAACGGATTTGTAACCAGCGACGGGAAGACGGCATATCGGCTTACGACGCTCTATACTTCAGGCAGCGAAACACAGGACCTAAGTCAATTCGAGAGATCTGGAGCACAACTCTCCGTGGATAGATTGCTCGGGCAGCGTGGAGACATCAAGATTACCACCTCCCTTAGCAGAAACCATTTTCCCTACGATGTAACTGAATACGAATGGTGGGACCCGACCGCTCGTTTCGCGAACCGAGTGATAACCGGAAACACAGTTGAAGCTGGAGTCCCGCTGCTTGATTCGAATTATGTATTCCCGGTCGACGGTGCTGAACGCCTGCTGAGCGAGGCATTCAACAGCAACGTGGTGCTAAACTGGAAGCTTAGCGATCACTGGTCCACGCGGCAGGCTGTAAACTATTACAACTTCATGAGTGCGGGTAACCGCACGATAACTGAGCCCGATGTTGTATACCAGGACGCAAATGGTGACATCGTGATGAATGCATTCATTTTTCAGACGAAAAATGCGGACAAAGACTCCTCCTATCAGTCGGACTTTGTTGGGCAGTACGAGAGCGACTTTTGGCGCAGCAAATATACGTTGCTGTTTGGAGGCGATATCGCGAACCAATCGAGCTTGAGCGCCAGCCAATTTGCCCTCTATCCCGCCGCACCGGTCTTAAATTGGAATTCGCACCTTCCGTATTCCTTTTCCGGCGATATCGATAAGGTTGGCTTGTTGACCACGGGCACACAATGGAGTCCGTATGCCCAGGCTGGTGCCACCTTCCTGGACAACATGATTCAGCCGACAGTATCTGTGAGAAAGCTTTATTACGACAATCAGACTTTGAGCCAGGCGGATGGCTCAATCACGTACAACAAAAACAGCACGCCTTTGTTTGCCACTTACTCTCTTTTGGTTAAACCACGTAAATGGCTGTCGGTCTATGCCCTCAGCAGTAAGTACGAAGAGCCGCCGGTTGTATCATTAAAATGGCGAGGGGTCCAGAACAGCGACCCGCGTTTTACGGAGCAAATCACCAGCCAACCAAAGACAAAAGTTGACGAGATCGGAATCAAAGGTAGCCTGATGAACGATCGACTTACGTTTAGCATTTCCACATTCAAAGTCCAAAGTTCGGGCTCGATCCGATCGGCATATGTTCCGGAGAAAGATGCAAACGGAGCTACGTCGATACCAGTATTTGACAGCTTTCTGAGCAAAGACTCGGTCGATGGCTGGGAATTCGAAATGTTCGGGCAGCCGACAAAGCACCTCACTTTCATGACGGGGGGTGGATTCATGAGCAGCGAAGAGAATCGTCCTAGAGCGTATTTCGATCCGTCTGCCCCCCCAATCGTCAAAATCCGGAATTCCCAAGGAAACTCGCTTTTTGCCAACGTCAAATATGCCTTCGGCACCTCCGCAAGCAACGGGCTTACTATCCGGGCTGGCGTGAAATGCTATTTCTCTGGGTGGACGCTCTCTCGAGGCCCCAGCCCCGCTTATCCTGATCCAATTCAATATCCCAAGGATAATATCGAGACGGACTTGGGGCTATCCTACGGATTTGGACATGGGCATTACAGTGCCGGACTAAGCGTCAATAACGCTTTTCATGCCAAGCCATCCGGCATAGTCAGTTATGCAAACGCGGAGAGTGGGCGCCGCGTGTTCGTGAATTTTGACGCGAAGTTCTAGCACGGTGTCACTATCTCGGTCCTCCGCAGGAATACCCACTGCGGAGGACCTGGATATCCAGGCTGTACAGCAGATGCTGCGCAGGCAATGCATGGACCCGTCAGTGGCGGGAAACTATCAACAGCTGCTTCTGCGACAAATGCTACACGCCAGAACACTGTTCAGGGGGCCCGTTCGGGGTACTCGCCGCTACGAGAGTCCGGTGGCTTGGGCCAAATTCAGAATTAATCGGGGACGCGTGCAGGGGAGGCGAAGCCTCGCCGCCCTGACTCGGGTAACTGATCAGTGGCCTTCTATTTTCTAGGGATGGCTTCGCGCTGAAAGGTTCATCGAAGAGTCCGGCCAAATGCAATGAGTGACCGCCGCTGCCTGCTCTTGAAGTCACGGCAACTTCCAAATAGCATGGTAGCACTATTGTCGCAGCTGGCGAAAACATTTTCCTTGCGCGTTGGTGCCGAAAAGGAGCTCAGTTTGATCGCCATTTCGTCCATGCACCTAAACTGAAAAGGCATTATGGTACCATCCGATTTTCTTCGACGGAAAGCGTATTGGCGGCTCCGAATTACTGCAGCACTTATGCGACTTTTTGGCGCCGCGGCGGTCGGCGCGGTTATTGCTTTGAGGTGCCAGGGAGCCTCGGTGGAAATCCTAACAGACTGGCAGTCGATCGTCGGCGTTTCCAAAACTATTGTATCCATTCATGCATGTCCGGAGCCGCCGATGCGGCGAGGTTCTCGGATCCACGACCAGCTCTTTCAGGTTCTGCGTGACTTCAACGCCGACTACCCCCGTTTGTCACCATGGTTCCCTTACCCAAAACTTGCGGTCGCTGAACTTCGCCCGCCAAGCGGTGGCCAGACCAGCTGGGATTTTTCATTAATCGATCCGATCGTCGACGATTTCATAAAAGCGACATCCGGTCATCCAGTGATTTTTAACCCGAGTACATTGCCGCGATGGATGTTTACATCAACATCTCCGGTAAGTTATCCCGAAAACCCGGACGAAATCTGCTGGGCTTACGCTTATGGGGATCGGAAGTTTACTCCGACTACGGCCAAGCTCTTTGCGGAATACCAGGGGCGGCTAGCTGGCTGGTTTCTGAAGGGTGGATTCAAGGATGAGTACGGTCAGTGGCATCAGTCCGGGCATCATTATCCCATTGGATACTGGGAGGTGTTTAACGAACCGGACGGGGAAGACGGTGAAGGCTCCAATTACGGTCAGAAGCAACTTACTCCCGCTCAATATGTCCGCTTCTATGACGCTGTGGTGGAAGCGGTGCGGGCCGTCGAGCCGACGATGAAATTTGCGGGACCGGCGTTTGGGGATCCGGTAGATCAACCCGACTATTTCGAATACTTCTTGGATCCTCACCATCATCGGCCCGGTATTCCAATCGACTTGTTGACGTACCATTTCTATTCGATCGGTAAGACGGGGGAGTCGCCGGCTACCATGCAATGGACCATCTTTGAACAGGCGGATAAATTTATTGCAACCGCACGGTACATCGACGCCATTCGCCGCCGCCTTTCTCCCAAAACTCTCACAGCGATAGACGAAGTGGGTTCAGTCCTTCCGGGCGCATTAGAGCCGCGCCTCGTCGCCCCGATCCCAAAATCCTATTGGAATTTGACGGGCGCAATGTGGGCATATCTATTCGGCCATCTGACAGAGATTGGTGTAGATATCGTGAATGTTGCGGAACTCATCGACTATCCTGGGCAATGTGCCTCGACAACCCTCGTGGATTGGGAAACCGGCGAACCAAACGCGCGCTACTGGATCGCGCGGCTTCTGCGCGAGAATTTCAAACCCGGGGACAAGATTGTCGCCGGTGCGCCTTTTTCGCTCGATCCGGTAACGATCGAAAGGGAGCAAATATACACGCAGGGATACATCTCATCCGCTGGAGAGCGAAAACTCCTGGTTGTTAATAAGCGCGACAGTGAGGTCCAAATTCGGATATCCGGTGCCACTGGCGGTTGGTATCAATGCGTTAGCCAGTCGACGACGGGCCCCTCTTCTCGAGAAAGCTTGATAAGCGACACATTGAACATCCCGGCGCTCGGTGTTATGGTCGTTCGACTTGGAACGAAAGTGCCGTGAAAGCCTGTAGGAATCTTTGGATCAGGCTGGCGGTTCTTGGTGAGGGCAAATGCATGGAATATTTGCGGCTAACTGACCCGACACGCTACGGCCTAGAGTTTCGGTCGGAGCTGCAGAGGGACACGGGCGGCTCTGCAGCGGTTTGGTCTGTGGCTCACGAAAGCAAACCATGAATGAAGCGTCAGATGGCCACCTGAAACGCGTCCTTACGACGCGCGATCTGATCATTTATGGATTGGTACTTATACAGCCGATTGCCCCGGTGGGCATATTCGGAATTGCGTGCAATCTTTCCCAAGGACACGTCGCCAGTACCATCATGCTGGCGATGGTGGCCATGAGCCTCACGGCCTTCAGTTATGGCCGCATGGCAATAATGTTTCCGGCAGCCGGCTCGGCCTATGCCTATGTCGGCGAAGCCTTCGGCGCCAAACCGGGATTTCTGGCGGGGTGGGCCATGTTCCTGGATTACCTTATCATTCCGGTGATCAACATCATCTATGGTGCGCTTACGCTGCAGCGATTGATGCCATATATTCCCTATTCCGTGTGGGCGACACTGATCGCGCTTCTGATGACGATCCTGAATATTCGGGGCGTAAAAACGTCCGCGCGCGTCAACACCGTTCTCCTGGCCGTAATGTCGGTGGTAATCGTCTGGTTTGTTTTGCTGGCCGCACGCTATGTCATGCTTTCACACGGTTGGAGCGGATTGTTTTCGGTCAAACCATTTTATGATCCAACGACATTCCACTGGTCGTCAATCGCCACGGCAACGTCGCTGGCTGCGCTGACGTACATCGGGTTTGACGGAGTAACCACTCTGGCCGAGGAAGTGAAAGATCCGAAGCACAGCGTGCCATTAGCGACGGTCGCCGTTTGCCTTTTAACGGGGGTCTTTAGCGTGATTGAGGTGTATTTGGCGCAGTTGGTCTGGCCGGATTATTCGACCTTCGGCAATCCTGAGACCGCGTTCATGGATGTGACCCTTCGTGCCGGGGGAATGATGCTCTTTCAGGCGATGGGTGTGATCTTGCTGCTTGCCTGCCTGGGCAGCGGCATGGCCGGGCAGGCGGGGTTGAGCCGACTGCTCTACAGTATGGGACGCGATCAGGTCATCCCAGCGCGTTTCTTCGGTTATCTAAACCCCACGACCGGCATCCCGACATACAACGTCATCGGTATCGGTGCGCTGGGCTTGTTAGGGGCGCTTTTTATACCCTACGAGGATGCGGCCGAACTGCTGAATTTCGGCGCCTTCTTGGCGTTCATGGGGGTGAACGCGGCCACCATTCGTGAGTACTGGTTCAGGCAAGCTCACGGCCGACCGCGCAACCTGCTCTTGGATGTTCTACTTCCTGCCGGTGGTTTCATATTCTGTCTTTTCATCTGGTTTAGCCTACCTACTCCGGCGTTGATCGCCGGCGGCGCTTGGACGCTACTTGGGGTCGCCTATTTGTTTTTAAGGCGTCCGCAGGCAAAGCCTAATATCTGACAATCCCGCAACGAGCTGCCCTCGACCAATGAATTAGGACAAAGAAATGCGCCGCCTCCCCCGCAATCACAAACTGAGCCAGTGCACTAACGACAATAACAAGCCCGCACGGTGACCGAGACCGACGACAACCAAAATGATGCGCGATAAAGACATCCCATTCCGCGCCGATAGTCCAAGAGTTGTGCCCTCGGCTGCATGATCCAATAGCTATATAATCCAGGGTCCTGCATGTTCCGGTGGCACTTTGATGAAAGTATGTACTCGCAAACTAAGAGTAGGCGCACTCGGGCCAGTAGGCTTGGAGTCTCGAGCTGCTCGGCGCATCTCGGTCGCAGCGGCACGCAGGCTCTCGCCGTCGAACTCGAGGATGATAGCACGCAAGACCAAGCGATCGACCACGGCCGCAACCATGGTCTAGCGGAACAAAAGTTCCGGGTCGTCGCGAATCTGCTAAAGGTAACCCGAATCATCGACGTGGATCACATAAAAGCGCCTGAACCGATCGATGGCCATCGGCAGTGCGCCGGCGTTCCGCGTCGCCGCCAATTCGCTGTCGGTCTTCCAGAGATTGGCGGGTTTCCGGCCGAATCAGGAGGATAAGTAACTAAAGCTATGAAATTGCACTTACCTGGAATCATTGTCGCAGCGCTGCTGTGCGTTGCATGCGGCGTTAGCAAACCCATCCCGGTCATACTCGATACAGATATCGGCGGCGACATAGACGATACCTGGGCTTTGGGTTTTCTGCTCAAGTGCCCTGAACTCGATCCCAAGTTGGTGATAGGGGAGTTTGGGCATCCGGAATATCGAGCCAAGCTCATCGCTAAATTTCTGCAGGTCACCGGACGCACAGATATACCCGTCGGTATAGGAATTGAAGTGCCGGCAGCAAGCAGCCGGGCCTACTATCCCCAGGCCGAGTGGGTCAGGGATTTCGATTTGAAAGCCTATCCCGGCAAGGTTCAGCGTGATGGCATACAAGCGATGATTGACCTAATAATGGAATCGCCGGAGCCGATAACGGTGATATGTATTGGGCCTTTGTCGAATATCGCCGCATCGCTCACCCGTGAGCCCCGCATAGCTAAGCGCGCAAAATTCGTTGGAATGCAGGGCAGTATTCGGATTGACGGCTACGGCGTGATCCGGCCCTGTATGGAAGGGAATGTTAAACGAGACCCGAAATCCTGCCAGGTTGTCTTCAACTCGCCTTGGGACATCACCATCACTCCAACGGATACCTGTTTCTTCTCGTACCTAACGGGAGACCGGTACGAAAGGATCCGCGATTCCAAGGACCCGGTGGCCGCCGCGATCATCCAGAACTATCGCATTTGGAACAAGGGACAACGTTACACAGAAATTGGCTCGACACCCCTGTTTGACACTGTGGCCGTATACCTCGCATTCCGGAACGATTTTTGCCGGATGGAGCGCCTGCCGATCCGGGTCACCGATGATGGATTCACAAAAGTCGACGGAAGCTGCAAAATGATGAATGTGGCGACCGAGTGGAGGAATCTCGATGGATTTCGAGATCTGCTAGTTGAGCGGCTTAGCCCGCCGTAGAGCCATGTTCATAGTTGAATCCTATGTAGGTTTCGGTGGGTCGGGCGAGATTTCCTCACCTCATTACCAGTTGCGGGACTAAGTCCCTGCTGCCGGCTCACTGACAGCCCTCCACCGCGTGGTAGCTCTAGTAATCACGAGACCACGTCACCGCAGCTCTCGTAGCTACGACTGAATCAAGAAGGCGACGCTGCTTACGGTGAGTCTGCAAAATCAGCGTACGTGTCGGCCGACAATTGTCGCCAATTTAGGGAGTCAGCCTTCTCAGCTTGTTTCCTTGGTCATCGCCGGTGGAAATTTCAATTTCCTTCCCCGAATCAGTGAAATCGAACTGACATTGAAAATCCATCGTCAGCGAATAAAAGCGAGTCATTGACATCGCGTGAACGAGGACGTCGCCGCCGCCGAAATTAACTGTCAGTAGTCCATCGGCCGCCCTTCGCGCACGCATTGGATGATTTGCATCCTCACCGTAGTCACCTGTATAGCTGTCCAACAAGGTGTCAGGCAGCATAAATTCCTTATGATGGTAGTTGCCAAGCTCTCGCACCCAGATGTTCCGGAAACGCACGGGATTACCATGATCCTGAAGCGCAATCGGAAGCCTCTCTGGATGCGCCCTGTACGGGACCCGGCCAAAGCCATCGGTGCGCCCGGTCAGCTCCACGTTGTTTTGCACCAATACGCCATTGTGAAAGACTGTCTCCCTCGCTTTTGAGGTGAGGTTCCCCTCGGGATCAAATCGAGGTGCAGTCCAGACGATATCGTACGTTTCCCATTTTCCGGGCGGAAGCATGACGTTCACCAGCGGCGGATATTGACCGTAGATCGCAGCTGCCGAGCCGTCGGCATACGTCCTGTTTCGGTAGGAATCGAGCACCTGGCACTCGTATCTATCGTAGCCGAAGAACACGCCGCTGTTGCCCCGAGCCTGGCCGTCTCCATGCGGTGGGTTGGGAGACGCCCACTCGACGTGAAGTTGGCAATCGCCAAAAGATTGAAGCGTACGGATATAGCCGCTGCCTGGAACACACTCCATCACGCCATTCTTGGCCATCCATCTTGTAGGACTTCCGTTCATCGCGACCCATTGCGAAAGGTCCTTGCCGTCAAATAGGATGATCGCATCGGAAGGAGGGTTGCCCGGCTCGTCCTGCGAGCTTAGAGTGCCAGGGTCGACAACCTCAGGCTGAGGCCGATCACGGTCGTGCCAGACCCAATTCGGATCCGGTTCGCCAAGCGACCGAGCCGTGACAAAGACAACGAAACCCAGGGCAACAAGCAGTGACATTCTCATTTAGGATGCACGGAATGTGATCCGGACCGAGAGGCGTAATGTAGATTTCATTTACCTGCTCGGGCTGTTAAGTACTTCCGAGTGTGAGTAGCTTGATGGCTTCTTCTACGGCAACCCGATCATGGACAACGGACATCAGGGCGTTGGTGATTGCCTCCGGCTTCCTGTGTTGGATGATGTTGCGACCATAGACAATGCCGGAGGCGCCTTGCTTGAGGAGCGCGACGGTCCGTTCCAGAATCTCGCGATCTCCCACCTTTCCGCCACCGCGGACCAACACTGGGATGCTGCCGGCAGCTTCGATTACCTTATGATACAGGCTCAAGTCATCCGTGGGATCGGCCTTGACCACGTCGGCGCCAAGTTCGACGGCCTGTCGGACGAGCGAAATGATTTTCTCTTGATCGCCATCAACCATGTAGCCGCCGGCTTTTTCGTTGGATTGGAAAACGAGTGGTTCGATCATGATCGGCATGCCCTGACGCTCTGCAACGGGCTTTAGCTTGAGGATATTCTGCACGCATTGCTCGCCAACTTCAGGCTGCCCTGGAATCTGAAACAGATTTACACATACGCAGGCGGCATCGAGCCGTAGGGCCTGCTCGACTGGCTGGTCAATCATCCTGCTGAACAACGTACGCGGCAGAGTTTTTCCGTAGACATTAGCGACGTCAACCCGGAGCACCAGCGACGGCTTAAAGCGGCCAGGCAGGGACTGCAAGTGTTGTGCCTGCCCGGTGGTGAGCTGTATCGCATCTGGCGCGGCTGCAGCAATCGTCCTTACAGCCTGTCCGATGTTTTCGATGCCGGCAAGGAAGCTGTACTCGTTGAAAAACCCATGATCGATTGCGACATCAAAGCAACGGTGCGAAACAGGGTGAAAGAGCCGGTTGAGTCGATAGGCGATCATGGGGAAGTCAGGTCGTTTGTTTACGCGAGTCCTAATTCCTGCGCGGTTTCACCGATGGCCTCGTCAATTAGGTCGAGGCCTTTCAGCAGGGTCGCTTCATCCATCACAATCGGTGGGCTCATACGGAGAATATGTCCGGCGGGGATCCACGCCAGACCCTTGCGGAAGGCCTTTTGGTAAACCAGCGTGCCGGCCTGATCGAAGGGCTCCTTGGTGCGACGATCTTTGACCAGCTCGATGCCCATGAGGCAGCCCCTCGCGCGTACGTCGCCGACGATCTCGTGCTCCTGCAGCATGCGGCGCATACGTTTTAACGCGACTTCTCCGAGATGCGTTGCGTGGGCAAGAAGATTCTCCTCTTCGATCACCTGGGTTGAAATTAGAGCGGCAGCACAGGCCATCGGATTGCCGCCATAGCTGCTGGAGGCGGAAATGGTTTCGAAGCTTTCCTTGAAGGGTTCGCGGACAGCCACGCAGGTGACAGGGAAACCATTGCCGAACCCCTTGCCCATCGTGACCACATCCGGGACTACACCCCAATGTTCCAAGCAAAGCCATTTACCAGTTCGGCCCCAGCTCGTAAGGACCTCGTCGGCCATGAGCAGGATTTTCTTTCGGTCGCAGAATTTGCGCAGCTTTGGAAAGAAGTCATCGGGTGGCATGACGGAGCCGCCCCAGCCTTGGATCGGTTCGAGCACGAAGCCGGCGACAGCGCCTACGGTAGCCTTGTCAATATACTGATCGTAGAACGCGATATATTGATCTGTGTCGATGCTCCCATCGGCCATGGCCCAGACGGGACGATAGGAATCGGGCCTTGGAACCATGTGCGCGCCGGGCGCTCGCACCGCACCATAAACATGGGAACGAATGTGTCCGAGCGAAACGGCTCCATACGTTTTGCCGTGAAAATCGTTGAAGCAGCTGATGGTCTCATGCTTCCCGGTGGCGGCGCGCAACACCCGGATCCCGGCCTCAACGGCGGCGGTCCCGCAATCGTAGAGCTGGTACGCCTTCAGGTCGCCAGGCAACACGGCGGCCAGCTTCTCCATCAGCTCCGTTTTGAGGGGCGTGGTGAAGTCGTGGGCATTCATCAATTGCGACGCGGCCTTGGAAATGCCTTCACTGATCTTGGGATGGCAATGACCGAGGGTCGTGACGTAAATTCCTGACGAGAAATCGATGTATTCATTGCCATCCACATCACGCAGGACGCAACCGCAACCCGACTCGAATGCCACGGGGAACAATTTTACCTGGCTGCTGAGTCCTTTGAAGTGCCGGGTACAGCGGTCATGAAAATGTTTCGATTGTGGGCCCGGCGGGGGCGCCGGTAGGTGTGGGACGCGACTGAGGTCGACTCGACCCCAGTCAAGGGAGGAAAAACTGGAGATTGAGGAATTACTCATGGAATTCGGAGTCTGTATGAGAGGGTGGCAGCAAGAAAACTGAGAGAGTTGGTTCTCCGGCCTTAATCGATAAAAGTTAGTGCGTTAAGCTTGGAGAAAAGGCGAAGTGCCGGCGTGATATCCCCATAAGCAAGAATGTAGTGCTGGCCGGCGACGTTTTCCGCAAAGGCTTCGACTGATCGGTCCAAGATAACTTCGAGGCTGGGCAATTGCGGCGCAGGTGGTGCCCACCCGGCCTCTTCCCACGGCCCTGGAGCGACAGCCGTGCCGGTAACCGCATGGAGTGCATAGCTCCCACGGTGGGGCAGGAGACGCACCAATGTGACCCGGCCGGTCTTTACCCGGGAAACGTTGAGGATCCCCTCATTGAAGGTGCCGAACCGGGTTGGGCGAACCTGCACGTCGCCGTCGACTATTTCTGAAGGCACATAATCGGGCACACCGACGAGCACCCTTTCCTCCATGAATTCATAGATCTCAAAATACGCTGCGGCTTGCCCGGTGAGATGGCGTACAATCAACTGGGTCACAGAGCCGAGGATGTCGTTTTCAGGTATCGTCGGCAGTTTCAACTCGTCCGTGATGAGCATGAGGACCATGCTCGGCGGCAGCTGAATGAGCTTCTTCATCCCGTCAACATCGATCAACGAAACGGCGGAATATTTGCGCTCGGCGAAGATCGACTTTAGCGCGACGAAGCAGCGGATACTTTTCTCGAGTGTTCCCGGAGCCGCCGGCGATTCAAACTTCCAAGCCCGCTTTACCCAGGCGACCCAGTGCTGGATTTCGTCAGTTCCGACTTGCTCCATGCGATGGGTCATTTCGAGCATTTCAAATGTCTCGACCTCCACGCCGAGGGCCTTCTTGAGCGACACGCCATCGTGCAAGGTCGCGTAAAGCTGCATATCACGATAGCCCATCGAGCCGATCTTGGCGCGACGCAGCATGCGAGTCGCATGCACACTGTGGACAAAAATCTCCAAGCGTTGGAGATTCAGCGGTTTTCCCGGAAATTCAAAAGCATAGGCGAAGCGGTATCCCAGATCCTGCATCGTCTTCCGAATGGCACTGGTTCCGGCTTGGTCTGCAGTGGTGATCAAGCGCCCGTTCTCGTAATAGCCGGAGAGCCCCCAGAGCAGAATCGGCAGGTGGCTGAACTCGCTGGTCACATTGATGACCGCGTGACTGGGGATCCAGCCGGCCACGCAGATTACGAGAGCGTCAAGGGGTGTTCGGGAGAGTTCCTCGATGGCACGAGCAACATCCACTCCGGCCAAATCGTCGCTCACCGGCGCAGTATCGATGACCGTGCAGGCCAGCGCGGCCAAGGCTGCTTTGGCCGCCTGGCATTTTGACTCAATGACGGATCGCGGAGTGTTCACCTCCCCGAATCCAACAAAGCCGATTATTGTTTCGTTCAGCTTCATGATAAAGGAGGATACTTTGGCAGTCTGGTTCGTTCGATCTGGCGGGTCATGCTTGTCCAATCGCTCAGGCTGGAGCAGGCATCGATGCCATAAAGGTTGTCGCGGCCAGCACGCATGGCGTATTGAGCGGCTCTTTCAATTTCCTTGCCCGAGAGCAGCGCGGCCAGAAAGCCCGCGACTGCGCAATCACCCGCACCATTGGCGTTTCGCATTCTTCTGCGGTCGGTCGAGCATGGGTATGCTCGGAAACAACGGTGACTCCAGTTCGCTACCGGTAACTTGATTGCCAGCGAGGTGTCGAGGCCGGTGACTTCGCGAGTAAAGATATACGCTCCGCGATGACTAGCTTTGATCATCGCCACCTTGACGCCCATTTGCAGGATCGTATTACCGAGGCGAAAGATCGTTTCGCTTGGAATTGCCTCAATGATGTCGCCGCCATCGAGACTGCGTCGAATTCGGGCATAACATGCTGGATCAAGCATGAACATTATCTCCTCGAGGCTGGGGACGAAAATGTCCACGTGTGGGAGGATCTCGCGTAGAATGGCGCGCCAATCTGCCTTCCCGGCGGGGCTGTCGGCGTCCGGCAGAGCCATGTCCACGGATGTTGTCACTCCTAGGCTACGAATGCGCGCGAGCATCTTCTTCAATTCAGCACCTTCATTGCGCCACAGGCGTTGCATCAGCGGTGGATAGCCGAAATGAAAAAGCCGGCTCCGACGAACCACATTAAAGTCGATGTCGGCCGCGCCAAACGTGGCGTTGCAACCGGGGTCTTCGAGGAACAGGCGGTCCGCACCCGGGGGGGCCAGCACAACCCCGTAAGCAGTGCCCGCCTTGTTATGGCCGCGGATGCGGCCTTGCACCCCTCTTGCGGAAAGTAATGCCCTAACCATATCGCCCAGGGTGTCGTGACCGACGCATCCCATAAACTCGACCCGTCGGCCAAACTTCATCAGGGCAAATCCGGTGTTGGCAACCGCGCCACCCAGCGAGATGTTCAATCCACGGGTTTGGATGAGCGTGCCAGGACGAAATAGCTCACCGAGCGAAGCGGCCCGCCGATCCGCTGGGAAACGGGGCGTTAGGTCAACGCCGAGATAGCCAGCCACGACGACATCGAGCGAAGGGGGTGCAGCTCGCTTGTGGAATCCTGGAAGTATTGAAGGAATGAAGGATGCTCCCATGTCTACGCCTCCTCATCCTAGCGGAATCCGCTTCGCAGGTGCTACGCCTTGTCAATCAAAGTATGGCATTTATGTATCGTTTGGCAGCCAGTTTTCTCGCGCCCGAACAGCGAAGAAGGAAACTCAACCATCGATCTTCCCGTTCGCCCACTTATTGTCTCATCCAAGAATAACTGGAGGAATAACGCGGGTTTTACGGTGAATCTTGCCGGCTCGCGCGATAGGCAACGGGATTCATGCCGGTCTCACGGCGGAACAATCGATTGAAAAAGGAGAGCTGGTTGAACCCACAGTTCAGAGCGATGCTGCTTACGTTGTCGCTGGTTTCACGCAATGCACGGCATACTGCCTGCAGGCGCACATGATTGAGAAACACCGCAAAGGACTTGCCGGTGTTCAGCCGGAATTGCCGAGCAAAAGTCGCACGGCTCATCGCGGTAAGCCGCAACAAATCGGATAGGTAAACGGAATCGCGATAGTGCGCGAGTATGTGACTGACTGCGACGCGCATTGCTTCCTGGTGAGCCCCGGTACCGGACAAGGAAAAGGGGGCGGAGGCCAGTGGTCGAATATCCTCGGACGGAGCTTCACACAGTTGGTCCAAAATGGAAAGAAAGACCGCGATACGTGTCAGTCCCCCGATCTCAGGCAATTCCTCCATTCGCTGCCGGACAGACCGTGCGGTCGGCCCTGAGACCTGTAAACCGCGCCGGGCTGCTTCAAGGAGCCCACGAAGCGGTGCCGCCTCGCGAAAAGACCAAATACCATGCTCCAAAGGAAACTCCCATTGAATCGATATTCCAGCTGAACTTCCATTCTGGTGCAAATAGTGCGGCACGTTAGTCCCAATCATAACAAGGTCGCCCGAGTCAAATAACTCGATGGAATCTGCCACGAAACGTGTGCCATCACCGTGCTGAACCAGTGTCAGTTCGATTGCGCGATGATAATGCCAATGGTCGCCTTCGCCTCGTAGCGGTACGCTGTGTGTTGGGTCGAGCACAACCTCCACCCGGGTGACGCTTCGCGTCCAGCGCAACAGGCGAAAAGTTTCGCCGGTTTTAAAACGGATCTGTTCGCGCATTGTGGCAGGAACCTGCATGAGGAGGGAAAGCAGAATTTAGCGAAGAGTGTCGCCCAATCGCAGACGCTCCCCATGAGACGAAAAGGCCATAAATTGATATTTGAGAGATAGCAGTTTGTGAGCAAATACTATTATTTTCGGCGCTATCAAATTGACAATGCAGCTAAGGGGCGGGGTGGACGTATGCCTTCCGAAGCCGTTTCTGCTTGGAACCAGAGCATTTTCCGGGACTCGCCGAACCATCCAACGTTTCCATCGACCGCTTTTGAATCAGGTCAAGTTTATCTGAATACCCTCTACCGGTTCGAAGCCCAACGAATTTTGGCCTGTTGCGCAATGGCGGCTGGATCATGGCTACCACAGGTGGAGGACCAGCGGATCGTGAAGCGCAGGTGCAACACTTGCACCTCCACTGCAATGATAAATTTCCGTTACGGCGCGGCCGAGGGACCTCATGCGGAGCGGCTCCGGCCGAACCCATGAGACGAAAGTATCAGAGAATGAGAGTCCGCGGGTAGCATGAAGAAGGGATCACCTGATACCGTAATAGATTGGAACAAAGATTCTTCATACCCGGCAGACGTAAAAGGTTCTGGAAGGCATGCTGAGAATTGATGGGGCGAAGCCTGCGCAGTTTCCATCACATGATTTCGGCACTAAATACCGGGAATAACTTGGACGCATGGTTCTTTGTTTCTCTCCCGAAAGGGTCGGTGCCGGCAGATGCGTCCATGCATCCTAATCTCGGCGGTGTTTACCCGATGAGGGAATTGCCGAGCCCTATAGTGGCCGTCAAAGAGGGAAAGGCTTTGCGTGGAGAGCCGACCGAATGCGGATCGATTTTGACCAGGTTCGTAATTCCATGGGAGATTCGTTGAGACCTTTCTTGCAGTTGCTCCTATTGGCGGCAGCGACTTGGCTTGCGACTTATTCCCGCTCCGCCATTGGTCCGTTGCAGGAAACGATACGTCTCTCCCGGGGTTTTAGCGACAACCAGATGGCGCTTTTACAGAGCTTGGCCATGGCGTTGCCGACATCTCTGGGCGCAATTCCATTGGGTATGCTTGCTGACCGATGGTCACGCATGCGGTTGATTCAGTGCTCTGCTGGGCTTGCGGCTGCTGCTTTACTGTTCGCGGCACTAGGGACAAACTTCTTTCAACTCTTCGCGGCTCGTTGTCTGACCGGGCTTGCGACAGCCGCACTCCTAATTCCGACGTATTCGATGGTGTCTGATTTGTACGGGCCGGCGAAACGAGGACGGGCCACCATGGTATTAGTTCTCGGAGAGACAATGGGGGCACCGGTAGCCTTTGCCTTGGGGGGCTCGCTTGTTATGGCGGCGAGTTCGAGATTTGGCCTGGGCCTTGGAGGAGCTAACTGGGAAAACTGGCGCTGGGCCCTACTGGCTATGGGGCTGCTGATCGTGCCGATCTTGAGTTGTCTACTGCTCCTGCGGGATGTGCCTCGAATGGAAGTGTCAATCAAAAGACCATCGCTGCGCGAACTCTGGGGCGAGCTTTGGATATACCGAGCCGTTGCTCTGCCGATGCTTTTGGCGCGTTGCTTGGTTTGGACCGCGGACGGGGCGGTTATTGTTTGGGCGGCCCCGAATTTTGCACGACGTTTCCATCTTTCTCCCGACAGAGTCGGCGCCACAATGGGGACCCTGCTTCTTGTGAGTGGATTGTTGGGCCCGGCACTCGGCGGCCCGTTGGCTGACTTCTGCCAGAAACGTGGAGGCCCCCGGCGCACGATAATCATTCTGGCCGGACTTGCATTGGTTAGTTCGGTTCCCTCGTTCTTTGCGCTTATGCCGAGCGTTATAGGAACCGCAATCATGCTCACATTATTTCTTACTCTCGGATTTGCCATCGCGACTGCTGGCGGCGCTCTCTCGCTTATCGTTCTTCCGAACGAACTGCGTGGATCATATCTTGGCATTTCGATCGCCGTTGGCTCATTAGTATTCGTGGGCTTGGCTCCGCTCGTCGTCAGCGAGACCTCCAGCTTGCTCGGCGGCGAGGCAATGATCGGTCGAGCCCTCACGATTGTTTGCGCTGCAGCAAGCGTTTCGGCAACCGCGGTATTTGTCTTTTTTGCACCCTATTTCCCAGAGAAGTCGTGATTCTCGGGTGGCAAGTTACCGAGAGCAGACGGAAATACGTTATACACGAGGCAACTTGAAGATACCGAAATTTAAAAATACTAAAACACGAGACTATAGCAAAATAATGAACAGGACCACCGCAGAGACTGTTTCCGAAGCAATTGTGAGAGCATTGCAGCGGCATGGCATTACGACAATTTTCGCGCAGAGCAACCCGCCCGCGCTGTTACTGGCGGCGGAAAAGGCTGGCATGCGGCAATTCTTTTACCGCACTGAAAATGCGGGCGGAGTGATGGCGGATGGCTTTGCTCGTATCTCCGGCCGAATAGGGGTGATTGCGGTGCAGAACGGTCCGGCGGCAACCTTGGCCGTCGCGCCGATGGCAGAGGCACTAAAGGCATCGATTCCGATGCTAGTTATCGTGCAAGAAGTGGCCGCGGAGCAACGTGATCGCAACGCCTTCCAGGAATTGGATCATATTGCGTTGTTCGCTGGTGTGACAAAGTGGACGCGGCGGGTAGATCATCCATCGCGTGCGGAGGATTATGTCGACTTAGCAATCACCGTCGCGACTAGCGGGCGGCCGGGGCCGGTCGCGTTGTTGTTGCCCACGGATCTATTGGAGTTGCCCTCGCAGGCGCCACGTTTTCTCCGCCGAACGCAAATGGGCACGTTCCCCTTGGATCGATCGCGGCCGGACGCCGCGCAGGTGACTCACGCCGCGAACCTCATTGCGCGGGCAAGAATGCCGATAGTCATGGCGGGAGGCGGCGTCCACATTTCAGGCGCGGTGGCCGAACTGAAAGAACTTCAGGAGGCGGCCGGTTTGCCCGTCGCTACGACCAATATGGGGAAGGGAGCGGTGGCTGAGACTTCACCGCTGTCTTTGGGTGTGGCGGCGAACATTACAGGACTGCGGGGACCCGCCCATTTTCATCTCCCTTTGATTGCTGAGGCGGACGTTGTTGTGCTGGTTGGGACGCGAACGAACGCAAATGGAACAGACGGACTGACACTGACGCCGGCGAACGCTACATACATTCATATTGATGTGGACGGCCTGGAAGTGGGCCGCAATTACGAGTCGGTGCGTCTGGTGGGCGACGCTAAGGCGTCCCTCACAGACCTCGTCGCCGCACTCAAGCGGATGGACCTGAGCAAAAGAGAGGAACAGCGGCCTGTACTCGTAGCCCGAATTGAGGAGGGGCGGCGAAAGCATGTACAGGCGATTGCCTCGGTGGTAACCTCAGAGAGGCGGCCGATTGCACCTGAGCGAATCTTGGCGGAACTGGATTTGCTGCTAACCCCCGACGACATTGTCGTCGCTGACGCGAGCTATGCTTCGATATGGGTAACGGGATATCTGACCGCGAAACGGGCAGGGCAGCGCTTTCTGGTTCCCCGCGGCCTCGCCGGATTAGGCTGGGGCCTCCCGCTTGGGATTGGAGCTAAGCTCGCCAAGCCCGAAGCTCGAGTGGTTGCCTTGGTGGGCGATGGCGGCTTCGGACACGTGTGGTCTGAATTGGAGACGGCGGTTCGGGAACAGACTTCGCTCGTTGTGATTGTTTTGAATAACAATCTACTAGGCATGCAGCGACACGGTGAAAACGCTTTCTGGGGAAAAACGACCTCGGCGATACATTTTCATCCGGTTGACCATGCAGCGATTGCCCGGGCTTTGGGTGCAAACGGTGTGACAATTAAGTCTCCCGACGAGATCAGGCCAGCCCTCCTCGAAGCTCTGCGAGCGGCCAAGCTCACGGTGCTCGATGTCCACGTGGATCCAGACGCCCACGCTCCTGTTCGGGCGTGGGACGACAAACTGGAAAAGATCAATGGCTGACAACGTGAATACAACGCCGCGCTGGCGGAAACGCCCCCCGGGATCAAACTGGGGTGACTTCGGACGCGATGATCAGATTGGGAGGATGAATTTCATCACACCTGAAGTCCGCCTGGCCGCCCTCCGGGAAGTGAGGAACGGTTGCGTGTTTTGTTTGAGTCTTCCGCTTGATTATCCCGGCGGCACGGTATTGTCGAATATCCGCCATCCCCCGCGGCTTTTCGCATCCCAAGATGCGACTGGGAAACGATTCTACAATTTACCGATTGGAATTGGCACAGATGATCCTCGGGGCGTGGCGTGCGACGACGCGGTGCTGCTTCATACCCAATATTCCACCCAATGGGACTCCCTTGCTCACTGGGGACAGAAATTTGACGTTAACGGGGATGGAAGGCGGGAGATCGTCTACTATAACGGCTATCGGGCTGGGGAGCACATTATAAGCCCACAGGACGACCGCGGGCCGGCAGCGAAGGCTCTTGGGATTGAAACCCTGGCAGCAACGGGTGTTCAGGGCCGAGCCGTTGTGGTCAGCTTGCTCCAGGAATTCGGCTCTGGGCGCACATGGGTCGATTTGGACAAGCTTCAACAAGCGATGAATTCTCAAGGCGCCGAGATCAAGAAGGGCGACTTCCTCCTCCTTCATACGGGTTTGGATGATGCTCTCCTGTCGATGCATCGGAAGCCAGATCCTGGAACCGTGCAGCGTTCCGGAGCGGTATTAGACGGTCGCGACGAGAAGCTGCGCAACTGGATTGCTGATTCAGGGCTTGTGGCGATCTGCTCGGACAATATGGCGGTGGAAGGCTTTGGTTACCCGGACGCCGAAAGCTGCGGACATACGATGCTCCCGCTGCACGAACTTTGTTTATTCAAGCTTGGCATCTTCTTGGGAGAGTTGTGGCGACTTGGCGAATTGTCCCGTTGGATGCTCGGTGAACGGCGCACGGCCTGTCTGTTGACTGCGCCGCCGCTGCGACTTCCTGGAGCAGTAGGCTCGCCTCTGACGCCCGTCGCCACCGTTTGATCCATTCATGGACGGCCAGCCGATGCAATATCCTGAGGTTTCCCGTGACAAATGAAGACAATGAGATAATCGAGGGGCGTAAGGTGTTATTGACCGGCGCTGCTTCGGGGATCGGGCTTGCCGTAGCAAGAAGACTCGCTTCCCGCGGGGCTGCACTCGCGTTGGTGGACTCCAATGCGAAAGTAATTTCAGTGGCATCTGACCTTGGGGCGCGGGCATTTGTGGGTGATTTAGCGCAGGGCGCCTCAATTCCCTCTCTTGTCAGGAGCGCGGCCGAAGCGATGGGAGGACTGGATGGAGTCGTCAATTGTGCGGGCATTGGGTCGGTGGTGCACATCAGCAAGACGCGAGACGGCGATTGGGAGCGCACCCTGGCGGTAAATCTCACAGCGCCGTTTATTATCTGCCGTGAAAGCCTGCCTTGGCTGGAGCGGTCAGCGGCCGCTTCAATCGTGAATGTGGCGTCAGCTGGGGGCATACACCCACTGCCGGGAACTCCCTGCAGCTATGCGGCTTCCAAGGCAGGCCTCATCGGCCTCACCCGCTCCCTGGCGCTACAACTGGCCCCAAGAATCCGCGTCAATGCGATTTGCCCGGGAATGGTCGATACCCCGATGGCAAATTCAGCAGCCATGACGCCCGAACAGCGGGCGGCATGGGTAGCCACATATCCTTTGGGACGACCCGCTACAGTTGACGAGGTCGCCACGGTCATCGTCTTCCTCTTAAGCGCAGCCTCCTCCTATGTGACCGGGGCTGCTTGGGCTGTCGATGGGGGCCGCTCACTCCACTAGCCGGGTTCGTCCAGTCCCCGATTTTTCATTTCGGTCGGCATTTTTTTGACAAAGGGCTGCATATACTCGCCCCTCGCGCGGATACTGAAGAGCAGTTTGAAATAGGAGCGAAGACCTAGCGTTAAGCTCTACGCATCGTGTACAGCTCAATCGACAGACAGTGAAATTCTCTCCGATTCGGTTGAAGGAAAGCCGGCTTTTCCGCACCAAGGCGTTTGTGGCCGGTGAATGGCGCGACGCCTTCTCGAAACGCACCCATACTGTCACAAATCCGTCAACGGGGCTTCCCATTGGCACGGTCCCGGAGATGGGTGCGAAGGAACTCCGCGAAGCCATCGCGCGGGCTGAATCGGCCCAGCGCGCTTGGCGGTCTCGGCCTGCGCACGAGCGAGCGAAGATTTTGCGGCGATGGTTCGACCTGATGACGAAGCATCAGGAGGACTTGGCTTGCATACTTACTTCCGAGCAGGGCAAACCGTTGGAAGAAGCCCGAGGAGAAATTGCATACGCAGCCTCATTTATTGAGTGGTTTGCAGAGGAGTCGAAGCGCGTCTATGGGGATACAATCCCAGGGAGAAATTCACGCCAGCGAATCATCGTTCTCAAGGAACCGGTGGGCGTATGCGCGGCCATCACTCCGTGGAACTTCCCCGCGGCAATGATCACGCGCAAGGTGGCGCCGGCCCTAGCCGCGGGCTGTGCCATGGTTGTAAAGCCGGCCCCACAGACTCCGTATTCCGCTTTGGCTCTGGCCGAATTGGCCCAGGAAGCAGGCCTTCCGGCCGGTCTACTATCGATCATTACGGGCGATGCCAGGGAGATAGGCGCCGAAATGACCAGCAACCCGATCGTGCGCAAACTTTCGTTCACGGGCTCTACGGCAGTGGGCAGAATTCTGATGGCGCAATGCGCCGGCTCGATCAAAAAGCTTTCGCTCGAACTGGGCGGCAACGCACCATTCATTGTCCTGGACGATGCGGACCTTAACGCGGCGGTCGAGGGGGTAATCGTCGCCAAGTTCCGCAATTCGGGACAAACTTGTGTCTCTGCTAACCGTATTCTGGTCCAAGCAAGAGTTTTCGACAGCTTTGCGGCCGGATTGGTCAAGGCGATAGGCACTCTCAAAGTTGGCGACGGATTCGACCCCGAGGTGAGACAGGGTCCTCTGATAGACCAGGCCGCAGTCGAAAAGGTCGAGTCGCATATTGCCGATGCGGTTGGAAAGGGTGCACGGGTGCTGATCGGGGGACGGCGTCATCCTCGCGGCGGCACTTATTTCGAGCCGACCGTGCTTACTGGGATCACCCCGGGAATGCGGATCGCCCAGGAGGAGACATTTGGGCCCGTGGCACCACTGTTCGCTTTCAACACAGACGAGGAGGCAGTGAATCTTGCAAACGCCACTGAGGCCGGTCTGTCGGCTTATTGCTATGGTCGGGACCTAGGCCGAATTTGGCGTGCGGCTGAGGCCCTCGAATTCGGTATGGTCGGAGTGAACACGGGACTTATATCTAATGAGGTGGCTCCGTTCGGAGGCATCAAGCAGTCTGGCATCGGCCGCGAGGGCTCCAAGTACGGCATCGAGTCCTACCTGGAGATCAAATATCTCTGTCTGGGAGGTGGGTAGTCTGTGGTGCCCAAGTCTTTTTCTATCATGAGCACAAATATTGATTTGGTCCCGGCGTTTCTGGATGGGGAAATAGCCGCGATCCAATCTGCAAAAACAATCGAAGTGATCAATCCCTCGAATGGTCGGCCCTGCTGCGTGCTGGCCACCGGCAGTGAGGTCGACTTGAATCGGGCCGTGGCATCCAGCCGGCGGTCGTTCGAGGACGGGCGTTGGGCCGATGCCCCGCCGTCGTTTCGCAAAAATGTTTTGCGACGATGGGCAGAATTGATCGCGGCCGAGGGTAAAACGCTAGACCTTCTGGACGCTGAGGACATGGGCAAGCCCGTTGGTTTAGCGCTCGCCAACGCGGCAGGAGCCGCGCAATGGGTAGAGTTCTGCGCGGAGGCAGCAGACAAAATCACCGGTGACGTATACAACAGCGATTGCACCTCGCTTGTTGTCCAGCGGTGGGTGCCTAGGGGTATTGTTGGTGCGGTAGTTCCGTGGAACTTTCCCACCTACAACAGTGCGCTCAAGGTGGCGCCGGCGTTGGCCGCTGGCAACTGCGTCGTCTTGAAGCCATCCGAACTCTCGCCGCGCTCCGCGTTGCGGTTGGCAGAGTTGGCAGCTCAAGCAGGAGTTCCTGCCGGTGTGTTTAACGTGATACATGGAGTCGGCGATATCGTCGGCCGAGGCTTGGGACTTCATCCGGAGATCGACATGATCACCTTCACCGGTTCGACCGCGGTGGGCAAAGCTATGCTTCAATACTCGGGGCAATCCAACATGAAGGTGGTGATGACGGAATGCGGTGGTAAGTCGCCGCAGATCGTTTTTGACGACGGTGTTGATTTGGCGGCGGCAGGCGAGGTCATAGCGGGCTTTCTCCTGACAAACCAAGGTCAGCTTTGCAGCGCGGGCACACGGCTGTTGGTCCAGCGCTCGATTGAGCAACCGCTTTTGGAGCACATTGTCGCATGCCTGGGCAAAATCACGATGGGAGATGCCCGCGATCCCAAAACGACGTTTGGGCCAGTGGCGACGGCCAAGCAGTGCGCCCGGATAATGCGTCATATCGAGGAAGCGCCCGATGAAGGAGCGGAGCGAGTAATCGGCGGTCGACAGATGCTCAAGGGGACGGGCGGGTTCTTTATAGAACCCACAATCTTCCGCAATGTGCGGCCAATGGCCAAGATCGCCCAAGAGGAAATATTCGGTCCTGTCCTTTCGGTGATCACCTTTGACAACGAAAGCGAGGCCATCCGGATCGCCAACGGCACGATTTATGGGCTTACAGCTTATCTGTGGACGGCGAATCTTTCAAGAGGCATGAGGATCGCGAAGTCAATCCGCTCCTCTGTGACGATAAACGGAGCGGTGCCGGCGGGTGAAGGGGCCGGCCACGCGGTCTGTTGGGAGCCGGCGCGGCAATCAGGTATAGGTGTCGAAGGCGGAATTGCCGGCATTAAAAGCTATCTGCGCAGGCAGTCGGTGCGGATCAATCACGGATAAGCGTGAAGCAATTCAACAATATGGCGAAGGAGTACTCGCGTGGACTTACACCGAAGGCATCATTATGAGTGGTCTGCCCCACAAAGAAGACAATCAGGATCTTTCGAGCAGTACAGTCGGGTACCACGTAACTGCCTATTATGTGTGATATAAATCATAAGGAAGACGATGTGACCTACCAGAACGTAGGCACGATATCCGGCGGCTCGCTTGGCGACATCAAACCCACTCAAAGAATCGGAGCACTACGGGGAGCACAACTGTTGGCAAAAGCTCTGCAAGCCGAAGAAGTCGAGGTGGTTTTTGGGTATCCTGGTGGTGCTAACCTGGAAATATTCGACGTCCTGCATGAGTTTGGCCTTAAATGCATCCGCACTGAGCACGAGCAAGGAGCGGTTCACGCAGCCCAAGGTTACGCGCGGGTCACCGGTCGGGTTGGGGTCTGCCTAGCCACCTCGGGCCCGGGGGCGACGAATCTCGTGACCGGAATTGCGGATGCCAACAGTGATTCCACGCCGATCATCGCCATAACCGGCAATGTGCCTTCGCATCTCTTGGGCCGGAATGCGTTTCAGGAGGTGGATATCGTCGCCGTCACGGCGCCGATCACAAAGAAGAATTATCTGGTGAGAAAAGTGACAGAGATTCCCGAAATTGTGCGCGAGGCATTTGCCCTCGCCGGCGGCAATCGTCCCGGCCCCGTACTGATAGATATTCCCAAGGATATCCAGCAGCAGTATCCCCGGGATGCGGAGGGTAACTATGCGCCGCCGCGCATCCCTGCAATCATCGAGGCGCCGGAAATGGCTATAGGCGGCCTCAATGAAAACCAACTTGACGAGTGCTGTCGCATGCTGGCGGAAGCGAAGCGGCCCGTCATTTACGCCGGCGGCGGAATTGTCTCCGCGGGCAGCGCGGCCCGATTGCTGGAATTGGCTGAACACCTCCAATGCCCCGTGACTACAACAATCATGGGTCACGGAGCCTTTCCACCTACCCACCCACTCGCATTGCATTGTCTCGGGATGCACGGCAGCAAGTACGCCAATGTGGCAGTCAATGAGGCCGACTTGGTTATTGCTGTCGGGGTCCGCTTTGACGATCGGGTGACCGGCAACGTCCGCGAGTTCATCAAATACGGTAAGATCATCCATATCGACATCGATCGCGACGAACTGAATAAGAATAAGACTGTCACGCTTCCGATCTGTGCTGATCTGGCAGTGGCCCTGAGGCAACTGGCCGAACGGACGAAGCCTTCCGATTATTGCGCCTGGCGCCAGTATTTGTCTGCGCTTCGCACGGAATATCCATACCGGATCCCCGAATCTCAGAACATCAAACCGCAGTATGCGATCAGTCTGTTGAGTGACCTGACAGAGGGAAACGCTATAGTCACCCTGGGGGTGGGGCAACACCAGATGTGGGCAATGCAACACTATCGTTCGTCGCGTCCCCGCTCTTTTCTTAGCAGTTCAGGATTTGGCACCATGGGTTACGGTTTGCCGGCGGCGATTGGGGCTAAGATCGGATGTCCCGATCGACTCGTAATTGATATCGATGGCGATGGTTCGCTTAACATGACAGTGCACGAACTGGCAACGTGCCATCGATATGCAATCGGGGTAAAGGTGGTGGTCATAAACAACCAATGGCTTGGCATGGTCCGCCAATGGCAGGATATGATCTATGCCGGACATCGCTCTGGTTCGGCGATGGCCGATCCTTCTACAGCGGTGAAGCGGAACGGAGAGGTGGATATCTATCCCGATTTTGTGACCATTGCAGCGGGCTACCGGGTGTGCGCTGAACGTGTCACGCAAAAAGCCGAACTGAAGGCGGCCTTTGCCAGAATGATGGCCGACCCCGACGAACCCTTTCTTCTGGATGTGATTGTCGAGCGAGAAGAAAATGTATTCCCGATGATTCCTGCCGGTGGAAGCTACCTCGACATTATTATGGACGCAGGGCCGATCGCAGCTGGCCGGCCAACGGCGTGAATGACATGAAGTCGTTCCGAAAATGAGGCCACGATAATCGATGGTTTGGATAGCATCCAAAGAAATGTGCGGGGGCAGAGGGGGCGCTGCCCCCACTCTGACCTGGGAGGGAGTCGCTGCAGCGGCCGGCATGGGCATCGGCGGGGTGATATCTGCAATCTTGGTTATGCTCGGGCTGCAGGGGCTCCTCGCGAGGGATGGCTGGTTTTTCATGGGCCTCAAGGTGGCTGGTCCTGCCTACTTAGTGTGCCCCGGCTTGGGCTGCCCCCGTCTTAAGCCTTCCTTGCAAGCTCCAATTGAACCGGCGTTTGTTCGTGACCCCATTGGAATTGAATTTCCACGACCTGGTGGCTATTGCCCAAATTGTCCTCGATGACCTGCCGGTGGGCCTCTTGGTGCTTTCGGCTGGAGGCGAACCCGTCTGGTCCAACCGCGAGGCGAAAGTCGTTTGTGCGGTCTGGAACGAGATGCCACTGCGGCGTGATGCGCTCCCGCTTATTACCGCGAAACTTAAGGTCCCGCCCAAGCTCTGGCAGGAATGCCAGATGATCTTGGAACAACACTCTAAGGACCAAAAGACACCCGAAGCCCGCGTCATATCCGAGTCGAAACGAGGCCTGCATGCCCTCATCCAGCTTCGATGTCTGGCCAATCCTCATGATTTTCCGGTGTTGTTCCTCCAACTCGATTATCGCCGTCCACGAGGTGATCGCGACCGTCCGCTCACTCCTGCCGCGTTGGCGCTAATGACTCACTTAACTTTTCGGGAAAGGGAAGTGGCCTTGCGGCTCAGGGACGGCCTTGCTACCGCAGAAATCGCTCGGGAGCTGAGCCGCAGCCGCCTTACTATCAAAACCCAACTAGCCGGAATCTATCGCAAACTCGGTGTCAAAGGACGAGCCCGGGTCGTCGCGATGCTAAACCGCTAACCGTTTCGCAGCCGAGTCGTGTGGTTGTTGCGCGTGGCGGGCCCCTGATAGTCAGTTCCTGCCGTGACCGATTGCATCAGCCCAGCTAGTTTCAGAACTTCATCCTCAGCTCAGGCCCAAATCCAATGAATTCCTGCCGCGAGGCATACCCCGATATTCCGGGGGGTGGTGTCTCCGGGGACATCTCATAGGATAGGGCATAAAATGAAGACATTCCTCCAACCTCCAGTAGTAGCTCCCCAGCCTGGGGATTTTGTTGGGCTGGCCACCCGCCTCACGGGCGAACTGCATTTCGACCGCACAATGCGGGCGATCTACGCGAGCGACGCCTCTGAATACCAGGAGTTTCCCGTCGCAGTCGCGATGCCGATGACCGAGGCCGACCTGCGCGAGCTCATCAGATTCGCCGGGGAACACCGCCTCGGCCTCATCCCGCGCACCGCCGGCACCTCTCTCGCCGGCCAGGTCGTGGGCGGCGGCATCGTTGTCGACGTTGGCCGACATTTGAACCGCATCCTCTCGGTCAACGCCATGACTCGACGCGTCCGTGTCCAGCCGGGTGTCGTCCGCAACGAGCTCAACTTCTTCCTCAAGCCGCACGGGCTGTTTTACACCCCAGAAACCTCCACCGCCAACCGCGCTATGATCGGCGGCATGGTGGGTAACAACTCCTGCGGCGCCAACTCCATCGTCTACGGCACCACCCGCGATCACCTTATCTCGGTTCGCGGCTTCCTCAGCGACGGCTCCGAGGCCACTTTCGGGCCGCTCACCAAGGCTGAATTCGAGGCCAAATGTGCCGGGCCCAACACCCTTGAGACGAAGATCTACCGCACTGTCCGGGACCTCCTCGGTGACGCGAAGAACCGGCGGCTCATCCGAGATCACTACCCGAAGGCCACCGTCACACGCCGCAACACCGGCTATGCACTGGATATGCTGATGGATTGCGCGGTGTTCGATTCGGACTCGCCCAAGCCCTTCAACCTCTGCCAGCTGCTGGCCGGCTCCGAGGGCACGCTGTTCCTCGGCGTGGAATACGAGCTGAACCTCGAGCCGCTGCCGCCGCCGGGCGCCCTGTTGTGCGCGCACTTCAAGGACATTCAGGATTCGCTCCACGCCACGCTCATCGCGATGCGCCACCGACCATTCGGCTGCGAGCTGATCGACCGCCACATCCTCGAGTGCACCAAGGCCAACCTTGAGCAGGCGAAGAACCGCTTCTTTGTGCAGGGCGACCCCGGCGCCGTGCTTGTCATCGAGGTCCGCCACGCCGACCGCGCCGCGATCGAGGCGACGATGCGGGACCTGGAGACGGAGATGCGCGCTGCCGGCCTCGGCTACGCCTTCCCCGTGCTCTGGGGCGACGATGCAAACGGGGTTTGGGACATGCGCCGCGCCGGCCAGGGCCTGATGATGAACGTGCCTGGCGACGCCAAGCCTCGCGAGGTCGTCGAGGACACGGCCGTCGCCGTCGAGGACCTGCCCGCCTACATCGGCGAGTTCGACCGTCTGATGCGCGAGAAATACGGCATCAGCAGCGTCTACTACGCCCACGCCGGCGCCGGCGAGCTGCACACCCGCCCGCTCTTCGACCTCAAGACCCGAAAGGGACTAAGAAACTTTCGTCGCATCGCCACCGACGTCGCAGCCCTCGTGAAGAAATACCGCGGCTCGCTCTCCGGCGAACACGGCGACGGCCGGCTGCGCGGTGAGTTCATCCCGTTCATGGTCGGCCCGGAGTGCTACGCGCTTATGCGCCGCGTGAAGAGGGCTTTCGACCCGCACGAGATCTTCAACCCCGGCAAGATCATCGATACGCCGCCGATGGACACATCGCTGCGCCACGGGCCCGACCACCCGGGGCCGGAGATCACCACAGTCTTCAACTTCCGCGACGCCCGGGGCGTCCTTCGCGCCGCCGAGAAATGCAACGGCGTTGGCGAGTGCCGCAAGTCCCACCTCATGGGCGGCACGATGTGCCCGAGCTTCATGGCGACGCGCAACGAGAAGGACACCACCCGCGCCCGGGCCAACATGCTCCGCCAGGTCCTCACCGAATCGCGCGCGGGGATGAACGCCTGGGACAGCGCCCAGGTGAAGGAGGTCATGGACCTCTGCCTCTCGTGCAAGGGCTGCAAGTCCGAGTGCCCGTCCAACGTCGACGTCGCCCGCCTCAAGGCTGAGTGGCAGCAGCACTATTACGACGCCAACGGCATCCCGCTCCGTTCCCGACTTGTGGCGAATTTTCGTCGATCGATGAAACTGGCCTCACTCGCGCCGGGGATCTACAACTGGGCTGTCACCACGCTACCCGTGGCGAACCTGATCAAGCGCTTTGCCGGCTTCTCCACCCGGCGCAGTTTGCCAACGATCCACTCAACCACAGTGGAGGCATGGCATGCGAAGCACGCCAACCCGCCGACCCTCGCCTATCCGAATGGCCGCGTCTTCCTCTTCTGCGACGAGTTCACGAACTACCACGACGTGCCCATGGGCATCAAGGCTGTGCAGCTCCTCAACAAGTTGGGTTATGAGGTTGCCATCCCCCGGCATGTCGAAAGCGGCCGCGCCCACTTCTCGAAGGGCCTCATCCGCCAGGCGCAGCAGTTTGCCATCCGCAACGTCGAGCTACTGAAAGATGTCGTCACCCCCAAGTCCCCGCTGATAGGTCTCGAGCCGTCGTGCATCCTCGGCTTCCGCGACGAATACCCCGACCTCGTGCCGGACCGCCTGCTCGACGCCGCTAATGCGCTGGCGAAAAACGCGCTGCTCATCGAGGAATTCATTGTCCGCGAGGCCGACGCCGGTCGAATCCACCGCGACGCATTCAAGGTGGAGACCCGCGCGATTAAGCTTCACGGCCATTGCCATCAAAAGGCACTGTCGTCCGTCATGCCGACTGTACGGATGCTCGAGCTGCCGGCTGGCCACAACGTCACCCTCATCCCTTCCGGCTGTTGCGGCATGGCCGGATCCTTCGGTTATGAGGATGAGCACTTCGACGTTTCGCAACAGATCGGCGAATTGGTGCTCTTCCCCGCCGTGCGTTCTACTGCACCCGGCACCCTCATTGCCGCCTCCGGCATAAGCTGCCGCCACCAGATCAAGGACGGCACCGGTCGCCACGCTTTCCACCCCGTGGAAATCCTGCACGAAGCTTGTTTGGACAACTAAACGCGCGCGGGTGGCCCATCGTGCTCGCGACCTCATGCCGACAAGACATGCACTGTCTTCCTAGCTCTTGGTATATCGAATTTCATCCGGAAAATACGCGCCTTAGGGGTAGGGCGTGGCAGCGCAAGCGATAGGCCGGATGATGTGCGGCGGGTGCGTAGCACCCGCCGCATCAATTCTTTTTACCGATATCGCTGCAGCCAGCGGCGAATCCAAAAACTCATTACGGGATCGCCCCGTTTGTAGGAGTGTAATTGGCATCCGCAGACCGAAACTATTCTGTCACCAAATAACATCCAACTGAACAAGGAGGACTCGGGGGCCACCGATGAAATACAACGTAACCTTTGAAATCAACCTACAGACATCACCGGATCCCATGACCAGCCTTGCCTCCGGCTTGCGGGAGCTTGGAGTCACTCCGGTGTGTTTGATCTGGTCGGCAATTCCAGGTGGTGAGGAAGCCCGTGCCTGGCTGACAATAGAAAGCGCTGCGTCCAAGCAGGAAGAGATCCGCGCCTACTTTAAATCCAACGGCGCCTTCACTCGGATCTACTTTCAACCCGATGCGCGGGTGATGCATCCGATTCCGACGTGAACGTTGACTACACCTTCGCATTTGCTCGCGCGACCCAAGACTGGCCAACGCGTAGCAAAGCCGGCGACTGATGTTGCCATGAGATCAGGCCTGGCGCTCTTTGCCCTGATGCTGGTGGCTTTCGGCTGCTCGTGCCACGAGCGGGACGATAGGGAGGTGGAACTCTCATCGTACGTCGGTCGAACCGCGGAGACGAGGCAGCAGCTCGTGATCTACAAATGGAGTGTGTTCGGACGTATGGCCGTTCCGGTTGGAGAATGGTCACCGGTTCGAAACGAACGGGTGGTGGCAAAAGTTGGTTCCGGGACGGTGTTTGAGGTGATTGGGATCTCCGCCCATCAGTGTGAATCGGGGAAGCGCTTTTATCTGACTTGTCGCATCCGAGCCGCCGATGCTGTGACCACATTTGAATACCCGGCGGACGAGAAGTTGATCGGACCGGGCTATATTCTTTGGCAGTGAAGAATGGACTCGAACGAGCCACCACTGCGCGTTCACCGTCGCCCTCAGATTGTTCGCTGCGCCAGGTTGGGGCACGTTCAGGTCCTTACGTCAAGTTGGACAAAAAGCAGACCGAGTCGTCGCAATTCCACGCGCTCCGATCTCTCTGGCATCACACGTCTGTCTACATCCGTTTCTGTTGGCCACGGACGATTAGGCGCAATGGTCCGCGCGGCCGGGAGTCGCTGTCGAGTCTATCAGGCTGGCAGCGACTCCCACGAATTTCCGACGCCGATCGAGTTCCCGACCTGACTTGCGGAGTTTCCAACTTACGTCGCTGGCCAAGGGGACTGCAATTTTACTAATCCTGTACTCCAATCTATGAGCTCCGTTCCAATCCAGCACACCCGGTCAGGCAATCCCGTGCAAGTTCTGCTTTCGAACCTGATCGACGATATGGGACTGTTCGCGGCCACAGGGCTGCCAATGGCGGAGGCTTTGCGCCAGTACGCCAACTGTCTGCACGGCCAGCATGGTTTCGCCTTGGGCCGGTTCGTGTTACCGATGCACCGACTGGCGGAATTCGAGTTCGCCTACACCCGGCTGCCCAACCCAACGGCGCGCGGGTGGCAGCTCAGTGTGCTTGCAGGCGTCAACCCGGTAACGGACAGCGTGGTCATCAGGGATTTCAACAGCCGCCATCAGGACGTTCGCATTTCGGCCATCGAAACCAAGGCGAAGGACCCTGATGACGTAGCGTCGAGAACGGCGGCCTTTTCGCCCGATCTCGAAGTCTGGATGGAGATTCCCGACCAGGTCGATCCACGCCCGTTCATCCGGGAAATCAGGAAGGCCGGGCGCGGCGCCAAGCTCCGCACCGGCGGCGTCTCTGCGGCCTCCTTACCCTCACCGGCGTACACTGCCCAGTTCCTCATCGCGTGCCGCGCCGAGCGCATCGTGGCCAAGGCCACGCACGGACTGCAGCAACCGGTCGCAGGCCACCACCAGCTGCAGATCACGCCGGACAACCCGGCTGCGGTCATGAACGGATTCCTCAATATTGTGTTGGCGGCGGCACTCCTCCGCGCGGGCGGCACTGAGGCTGCTTGTATCGAGCTCCTCAATGATACCGACTCCAACAGTTTTGTGGTGGTCCCCGGGGCGATCACATGGCGTGGTTACTGGTTCGGAGCGGACGAATTGGCCGCGGCTCGCCGGAAATGCTTTCGCTCATTCGGGTCGAACAACTTCTCAGAGTCGATCGACGGGATGCGGAAGATCGGCTGGCTCTGAGATCCGCCGATGCCCCCCTTTGACGCACCGCGGTGCATCAAGAGGGCACGGGTATCCAAGCCACCATGAACAACATTTGCTATGCTCATCGTAACTTCCCCGTCGGGCCAGCGCCGGGGACGGCCACTCATCCATCATGCCCGTTCCCCGCGCTGGCAAGCCGCCCAAACATTTCACACCTCCGGCCAACACATCTGGCAGAGGCAATGTCCTCAAGATAGGCCGTGGGGTCAGCGTCTATAATGATTTGCAGCCGCCCAACAGCTGGCCGGAACACCAGCACGCCACGGCTCAGATTATCGTCGCCTTGGACCCGGTTGAAACGGTCATGCATTGGGGGTCGCCCGGACGGCCCAGATCCGAAACCAGCATGGTTCGCCATTTCGTTGTCGTCCCTCCGAATACCCCACATGCGATGGAATGGAAAGGCACTGGGGCGATGCTGGTGCTCTTCGTGGCTACAGGATACATTCGCGCCGAATTCGGCCATGCCCTGACCGTAGGAGCGGTCCATCCCCTCGCGCCGCTGACCCAGCAGGACTATTTGGTCAATCGGCTATGCAAGAAATTCCACGAACTTTGCCATGGCCAGCGTTCGGCCTCGGAACTGCTCACCGTGGCTGGTGCCACATTGCTGGCCCCGTTACTGTTGAATTGGCATTTTGCTCGGACCGCGGTCAAGCAGTCCCGAGCGCCTAGCTTGTCCGAAAAGCGACTGGATCGCGTCACCGACCATATCCAAGCTCACCTGCGCGATCCACTTTCCCGCCAAATGCTCGCGCGCGTAGCCGGCCTTACCGAGTACCATTTCAGCCGGATGTTCAAGGCCTCCACAGGCCTTCCCCCGATAAAATACGTCTGGCGCTGCCGTCTCCAACGCGCCCGCGAACTCTTGGAGACCGGCGATTGGAAAGTGGCGGCCGCGGCCGCCGAGGTTGGCTTCTGCGACCAAAGCCACCTCGTTCGGCAATTCCGGAAGGAGTTCGGCTGCTCGCCTGGTTCAGTGATTCCGCACAAGTAGCCGGTGAACGTATTATTCCGGTTTGCGCGGCTTACGCTGTGCCTCCGCGATAATGCTCGCCAGGTCCGTTTCAAGAGCTGCAGCAACTCGCAGCAGCGTCTCCAAGGTTGGATTGCGCATGCCGCGTTCCACATAGCTTACCATCTGCTGGGAAAGACCAGCCCTGGCCGCCACGGCATTCATCGATAGCTTCTGGCGCTCACGCTCCTTTCTCAGCGATAAAGCAATCCGCTCTGCGACGGCCTTGAAGTGTTCCTGTTTCAGCACCCCACCAGCAAATGAGACTTATCCTTTGACAGCGTATCTCACTATAGTGAGATACTGCGCATGGCCACTGGCTCCTACTCCTTGCTCCGAATTCGCAAAACGGGGGATGATCTAATGGAAGCAAGCCTGTCGCTGGGGAGAAGCAAACGAACCGAGGTGTCGTTGCGGACGTTGCAGAGTCGCGAGCCCGTGGCAGTTGATTTGGTTCGCCTGCTGTTGCAGAAGGGCCATTCAAGGCTTTTCCGGGAATGCACGTCTGCGCTTTTGCGGCACGCGTTGACCGAATCGAAGGTCAATTGTCCGGTCGGCAAGAGATAGAGGCTTCGCTTGAAGGCACAGAGCTAGGGAGATGGTTCTCAATCCGGGAATCCGTATGGCGCCGCACGGCGGTTCCTAATTTCGCGCACTGACGCACAAGCCGGATTTCCGAAATAGTGTTAGAGTATGCGCATGGGTCATCGATCAGTGTCCACGGGCTTGTTTGTTCCAACCTCCACCGAAAGACGATTCGCCATGCACATGCTTCTTCCCGTCCAACTAGCCTTAATCAAGCCGTACACCGACGCGGCAGACCTGCTGCGTCCGATCCTCAAGGAGGAGGCGCCGACAGCCGCTGAACTTGTCGCCACCGGCATGACCAACCGCCGTGCCGAGGCGATCGCCGAAGAGTATCTCGAATTCAACGGCTACCCGACCCTGGCCACCTGTCGCCGGCGCAGGTTGGCCGTCAAGGCTCGACGGAAGGGGCGAGTCGCGGTCGCTTTGTTTCCGTCAGCGAGTAAACGTCGCCTGAGGGAGCCCAACGACAATTAACTTCGCAGGCCGCCTCCTCGGGAGGCCGATTATTTGCACCCCATAGTTCAGGTGCATGCTGTGTGTGTGGGCCGCCACGCTTTGGTTTGCTCCCTTCTTGGACGGACCGGGGCGTGGCGGCTATACGCCGCAGTAGGGGCGCTTTAACCCGGACCTGATCGACGTTCCCGACGAAATTCGGGCCTGAAGCGGGCCTCCATCTTTATGGAGACGGGAATTCCGACTGATTGTACCTCAATTAACATCACGGGTCACGGCCTTCACCGGGAGATCGTTTTTATGAATAACCACACCCCAAATTATCGCTCCGCCGGCGTGAGGATTGTTAGCGAGAGTATTGCGGTAGCCTTGGCTATTGCTCTTTCTTCACGAGTGGGCCTGGCGGCTGAGCCACCGCCGGCCGACGCCCGATCTGCAGAACTGGCAGCCTGCGAGGAGATCCTGCGGCACGCCGGGGCGTCACCGGCCGTGCTAACGAGCTTTGAAGGGGATATGCAGCGCGCCACCCCAGCTGAAATCTCGAGTTGGGAGAAGTATCTGCATGGACAATCACCCGCCGAGCTGGGCAAGACCATCGAGCGGATGCAATGGGATGCCCAATATGTGATTGGTCCGGACTCGATGCCGCAGCCTGGAGTACCCAAGGGCAAGGTCTTCGAGTTCGCGTTCGATCACTCCCGGATCTTCCCCGATACCACGCGCAAGATCAGTGTCTACGTGCCGGCCGAATACCGCGGGGACAGGCCAGCGTGTGTTTTTGTGTGCTTGGACGGGATGCGATTCGAAGCGCCAATAGTTTTCGACAACCTGATCTACAAACACGAGATGCCGGTTACCATTGCGATTGGAATCACGGCGGGAGAAGCGCCCTCCGCTGTCCCGTCAGAGAATCCGCGTTTCAATCGCAGCTTCGAGTTCGATGGCCTGAACGACAATCTCAGCCGATTCCTGCTCGACGAGGTGCTGCCGGAAGTCGAACGCCACCAGACCCCGGACGGTTTGCCCATCCGGTTGTCGCACGACCCCAACGATCGCGCCACTGGGGGAGGGAGCACGGGCGGCATCGGCGCCTTTACGCTGGCCTGGGAACATCCGGACGCCTTCCGGCGAGTCTACATCAAGAATGGCACCTTTGTGGGCATACGCGGCGGCGACCGCTATCCTGTACTGGTGCGCAAAACTGATCCCAAGCCCATCCGCATCTTCATGCAGGACGGTTCCCACGATGGATTGGACGGCTGGTTGGGCGAAGTAGGTGACTGGTGGATGAGCAATCAAGCCCTGCAGCGCGCACTCGAATTTTCCGGCTATCAGGTCGCGCATGTTTGGGGGGAAGGGCCGCACGGGAGCAGGCAGGGAACTGTCGTCTTTCCTGATGCCATGCGTTACCTTTGGAAAGATTGGCCGCAGGCGATTACTCCGGGCGAATCACAGAACGCAATACTCACAAAGATATTGCTGCCGGGAGAGGGGTGGCAGGCTGTTCCGGGAGATTATCGGTGTAACGGCATTCTTGCCCCCGACAACGATGGGGTGATCGCCTTTTGTGATCCGGCAGCCGGCAAGACCTGGAAGATTGCCGCTGATGGCAGGCTTTCCGATTACTCCCTGATCCACACGCCCTATTCAGGCCTGGCGTTCGGCCCCGACGGGCGCGTTTTTGTCAGCGATGCGGCCAACAGAAAAATTGTCTCCTTGGCGGTAAACGGGGACAGCACGGTCGTCGCCAAAGACATTAAAGGATCGAAGCTCGTGGTGACTGACCGCGGGTACATCTACACGGTGGAGTCGCAAGCGGGCCGGATCTGGCTCCTCAAGCCCAACGGCGAAAAGCTCGAGCTGGACTCGGGCCTGAACCATCCCTCCGGGATAGCGCGGTCGCCCGACGGCCTATGGCTGGCTGTGGCGGAGAAAGCTACCCACTGGGGATACAGCTATCGTGTCGAACCCGACGGGACTGTCCGGGACAAGCAGCGGTTTTATTGGTTTCACGTGCCCGATACGGCCGACGACAGCGGGGCTGGGGCCTGGGTCATGGATCGCGAAGGCTTGCTCTACGCCGCGACGCGCATGGGGGTGCAGGTGTTCGATCGCAATGGTCGCTCAAGGGCGATATTGCCGGTCCCCGGCGGGGAAGTCACCGGAATCGCGTTTGGCGGCGCCCATTTTGACACGCTGTACGTCAGTTGCGCCGATCATAAGCTTTACCGGCGAAAGCTGAAAGTGCCCGGCGCACCTGCTTGGATGGCGCCAATTGAATTACCGGCCGCTTCGGCCGGCTGAACATGCGCGCAGAGATCAGACCGTGGGGATAGCTCGTGCAGATTCTATGGGTATAAAACGCTCACTTGAACCCCCGCTCCCAGAAATGGAGAGCAGGCTCTATCGTCGGGTTGCCATACGGCTCGTGCCGTTGCTCTTCTTGGGTTACGTCGTGGCGTATCTCAACCGAGTGAACATTGGCTTTGCCAAGCTGGGAATGGCGACTGACCTGAAGTTTGGCGATGAAGTATATGGATTGGGCGCCGGGGTATTTTTCATCGGATATTTTATCTTCGAAGTCCCGGGCAACCTGCTAATGCATCGAATAGGCGCGCGCGTCTGGATTGCTCGCATCATGATCACTTGGGGCCTGATATCCGGTGCGACGATGTGGGTCTCCACGCCGCTGCAGTTCTATGTATCTCGGTTCGCGCTGGGTGTGGCTGAGGCGGGATTCTTTCCTGGCATTATCTTTTGCCTGAGCAATTGGTTCCCGGCAAATCTCCGTGCACGGATAGTTTCCTTTTTCGTGTCGGCCATTGCAGTGTCGGGGATTGTTGGTGGCCCTTTGTCGGGATGGATCATGCAACAATTTGCCGGCTGGCATGGATTGGCGGGCTGGAAATCACTGTTTTTTTTGGAGGCAGCGCCTTCGGTGGTGCTGGGTATAGTGACGCTTGCTTGGATGCCCGATTCGATTGCTCGCGCTGAATGGCTCAGCGAACAGGAAAAGACTGTATTGGAGCGGGCGATAGCGGATGAAGATCGCGCCAAGATTAGCGTAAGCCTCCGGCAGGTGTTTATTCATCCCTTGGTCTGGGGGCTGGCAGTGATCTATTTCAACTTAATGGTTGGTCTTTATGGACTCAGTTTTTGGATGCCGCAGATCATCCACGATTCGGGTGTTCACGGCATTGCAAAGGTGGGTCTGCTCTCGTCTGTCCCCTATATGGTTGCGGCCGTTGTTATGATATTGGTGGGCAGGAATTCCGACCGTACGGGAGAACGACGTTGGCACTGCACTTGGGCGGTTCTGGCCGCAGCCGCGGGTTACACCTTGATAGCAATCTCCCATGGAAACGTGATGGAAGCGATGGCGGGCCTAATTCTCGCCACGAGTGGTATTTTGAGCGCCATGCCCCTGTTCTGGACTTTTCCCACGGCGCTTTTGAGCGGCGCGGCCGCCGCCGCGGGGATAGCCTTGATCAACGCGGTTGGGAATCTCGGAGGATTTGCGTGTCCCTATGTGACTGGAGCGCTTAACGAAAGCACTCACAGTCAAGCGGCCGGGCTCTATGTGACTGCCAGCTGTTTGGCGATAGGAGCCGGGCTCATCTTTACGTTGTTACGGCAAAAAGGCCCCGCCTAGTGTCACGAGAAGACCGGAATTGCTAATAGGTCTCGTTAAGCAAACTAGCGGGCAGGCGATTCTCTATCTATCGAAGTGTAGTCAGTCATTGCGTGGATTCATTTTCGCGGGTGAAGGAGGTGAAAGGCAGCTTTCGCAGCAGCGGTCGGCTGATCCGACGCGGGTGCTTGATCACTGCCCGGCCCTCAGGCAGCGCCAACAATTGCGCGGACTTGAACCACGGCTCGTCCGTTTTCTGCCAGTTGCGTGAAGTCTTTCCCCCGCTGACTCCTCCGCTGTATTTTCGCATCTCTCGCCCGCCCATTTTGGCGGACAGGATCTTTGCTCCCTGCTCGTCCGCCGCTCGAAAGTGGATTTGGGTTCGAAGATTCGCCATGAAGACATCTGCCTTCTTATCGTTTTCGAATGCCGCATACAGGGAGAGGGGAGTCTGCGTGGCCGAGATCAGGCAAACCCCGGCCTCGCGCAGTTCGTCGACGGTCAGGTGGTCGGAAAACCCATCTTCCGACAGGAGCGTGGTCTTCTGTCCCTCATCAAGGACCAGCGAGATGACATTCTTCCGCCGCAACTCCGCCTCAGGCAGATCGAACCGCCGGAAGGCGTGAAGGAAGAACAACTGCTTGCAGAGCAGGTTCAGGTAGCGCCGCTCGACCTGGTAGACCTGGGGCACCGACAGGCACACGAGCCGGCCCTGGTCCAGTTCGCCCAGCGAGAAATTCGGCTCGAGCGCCCCGAAGACCTCCGCGATGTCCGGCACGGTATAGGGCCGAAGGTAGTTGGCGACCGTCGAGACGGTGCCGCCCTTTTGCTCCGGCGGCTGCGCGGCGAAGTCCCGGAAATACTGCAACTCCTCGCGTGCGCTCTCATGGCTGGTCAGTTGGTCGACGAGCCAGGTGGTGTCATCTGAAACGCAGAGGACGTTGTGGACATTGTCCAAAGTGACCGGGGTGCCGATGAGAGCGAGGGCTTGCATCGCGTGGGTGATGGCGTCACGCGCCGACTCCTTGAAGAAAGACTGTCCGCCTTTCTGGCCGGCGGCCGTGGCGGTATCCACGACGATCTTGGCATAGGTGCCCCAGGGGACACTCCGATCCGCAAGGACGTTCAGGCGGAGCGGCGCCTGCCATTGCTCGCGGGGGATGTCCGGCGGTCGCACCCGGATCAGCCGCAGGTCGGATTCCTGGCCCAGTTGCCGGGCGATCGCCGCCAAGGGTTGCCACAAGACGCCTTTGGAATCGATCGCGAGAACACCCGTCCCCGGCAGCGTCTGCCTCAGGCCATGGATGATCGGCACGACGGCCCGGGCGGTCTTGCCCGTCCCGGTTGCCCCGGTGATGAAGAAATGCGAGCACGCCTCGTCCCTCGTCCAGGTCTCGCCCCACAGCCGCAGGACCGGACGATCCCTCCCGGGTCCAAGCTGCATCACCCCGCAGTAAAGAACCCACGTGCCCGCCACCGTGCCTGCGACCGACATCCAAGTGCCGTACGGCGCTGGGACGAAGCCGTGGCCACTCCAAGCCGCGACAAGGACGGCGACGCCGAGCATCAGCGTCAGAGGATTCATCGGGCGAAGAGGAGCAGGCCCAGCAGGGTGCCGCCGGCCAGTCCGATCAATGCGGACGCGATGATCTGCCGGCGCTGACCCGCGATCAGGGCAGCACTTGCCAGTTCGCGCAGATTCGCCGAAGCGGCCCCGAGCGCCGAAAGGTCCCGCTGCAATGCGGCAAGGCCGGTTTGGAAAGCCGCCTCGAGGCGGGCCGTGATTTCCTCGCGGGTTGGTGCCAGGGCCTTTTCGAGGGCCGTGATCCGTTCGGCCAGGAGGGTGGATTTCTCCGCTGCCGCCTTTAGATCCTCGAGACGCTTGTCCACCGATTGCCTGAAAGCGAATCCCGCCGCTTTGAGGGTTTCCTCAGCCCTCTGAGTCTGCGCCCAATGCCAGGCAATCAGGAGGAACACCGGATCATTTGGCTCGAGCCGGTATTCGCGGCAGACCCATTGCAGATCCGGGGGCAGTTCCTCCGGGTTCAGGATCTGCTCTGGCTTCACGCGAAAAGGAGCCGTTCCGCCTTTGCAAACTCACCGGCCATCTGCTCGTGGTACCGGATGCAGCGTGACCGGTCGAGGAGCGGGAGTTTGGCACTCGTCCGCCCGTGGCCCACGGTGAGGTTGGCTAGCTGCAACCGGTTGCGGGTCACCTCCGCGAGGCACGGGATGTCGATCTCGACCGCGGCATGCGCCATGAGGCGCTTGCGGGAATTGCTCTGGCTGTAGAGCGGCAGCTGCCCGCCATCGCGCAGGTTGCGGGCAACGAGCCAGCGCACCCGGTCGCCGTATCTCTCCAGTAGCTCCGCGATCTGCGAGTTGGCGTCCTTGTCGTCGACTGCGATGACCAGAAAAACCAGGGCGAACCCGATCTCCTCCTGCAGCGCCGGCAGCCGCGACTCCTCGAGGTAGGCAATGACCTTGGTCCCGCCGCTCGCACGGTTGTCGGCCAAGACGTAGTCGGCCTCGCCGAAGGCCTCCGTCAACCGATCGAGGGCACCGAGGCGGTGGGTTTCCACATCCGTGTCGAGGAATTCGGCTTCAGGGACGTAGCGGTGGAAAGTAGAATTCGCGTGATCCAAATCGAAGGCCTTCAGGCTGACGCCCTTCTCCTTCAGGTAGTCGTGAAGCAAGGTGGCGACAAAGCTCTTGCCGATGCCGCCCTTGTCCTGGGGAAACAGAATGAGGCGCTTGGTTGGTCGGTTAGAAGTCATCGCGGGCGATCTTGGGTCCGCGGCGGCCGGTGTCCGGGGCGGGGGTGGGGGATGGTGCCGGGGCGGCCGGCGGCACGTTGAGACCGGGCAGCGTGGAAGCGGCGGCAACGGGCGGGTGCACCAAGCCAGCGCGGACGCGCTCGATCTCTGCCCTGGTGAAGTGGCGGCGGCAGAAGACGCCCACCGCGGTGGGCGAGATGCGAATGCCGTGCTTCGCCAACGTAGCCGCAATCTGCTCGTAACTCATGTACTTGGCGCGGGCGCGCAGCAGGAATTCCCGGTAAGGGGAGAGCAGATCCCGTGCGTTTGCGGCCGCATCGTAGTTGTCGGTCTCCGCCAAAAGGCGGCTGGACAGGCTGGTATCGGGCATGCCTGCTGAACATGCCGATAATATAACATTATGCAAATAACGGGCCGGCGCGCGGCTCCAACGCCAGGCCGCCGGGCCGCTGGTGACGAGAGGGTGGTGAGGTGGTGGCGGTTTTCCGGTCTTTGACCTAACTTCGTTAGGGGTGGCGTGTTCGGAGTTCTATCGGCTTTAGGGTGAAATGCGCGTGGAGATTCTTCCTGGAATCCCGGAGCGACTAGGCGCGCACTCAGCTATTCTCCCACGAATTATCGGCCCCTTACTTGCCGGCGATATTGCGACGGTGTTACTCCAAGTTGCCGCCGGAAAACATAGCCAAGGTATTCCTGGTGATTGAAGCCTGCTCGCTCGGCCACATCAGACAGCGGAAGGTCCGTGTTGCCGAGCATTTCCTTGGCGCGTGACAGCCGGGTCCGGGTGATGACGTCGAGCACACTTTGCGCGAGTACCGCTCGGAATCGCCGCTGGAGCACGCTTCGCGACAAGCCGGCGGCGCGCGCCACCTCGTCAACGCTGATCCCTGCGCAGGCCTGGTTGCGGATCACATTCATGGCCTTGACGAGCCGGGGATCCTCGAGGGCGGTGGCTTCGCTGGAGCGGCGCACCTCGAGTTGAAGCGGCGGGATAACCACCGGCTCAGCCGGGGCGGGCTCACCGTCCATCAGGCTCTCCAACAGCCGGGCGGCTTCGTAGCCCACCAATTCATGGTTTGGGGCGACGCTGCTCAGGCGCGGCACGCAGACTTCACAAAAGGAGGAGTCGTTGTCCACCCCGACGATCGAAACTTCCTCGGGGATCATCAGGCCCAAGTGGCGGCACGCTTCAGCGATGTCGGGGCCGAATTGATCGCTACCAACCATCAAGCCAACCGGCTTAGGCAGCTTCTCGACCCAGGAGCACAGTCGCCGCAGGTACGTTTTCCACGGCACTCCCGTCTTTTCCCGGTGCTTGACCAAAAGGGCCGAGAAGGACTGCCCGGGCGATAGGGAGATTTGCGCTTCGAAGCTTTGCCGGCGCCGCACCGACCAACCTTCGTTTTCCAACCCAAAGAACGCGAAATGCCGGAAGCCGCGCCCTCGAAAGTGAGAGACGACCAGGCCGGAGATCGCCGTTTCATCGCAGGTCACCGTGGGGAATCGCGCCTCGGCGACGTTGCCGAGGACGTCCACCACGGGCAGGCGTTTTTCTCGCACGAGGCGGTGTATTGAACGATCGGCGATCCGGGCGATAATGCCATGACCGCGCCAGGAGCGGAGCGCCTGCGGATTGAGTGCACCCAGCGGGCCGGTCTGGTGAAAAACCATCCAATTGTCGCGTTCGTGCAGGAATCGCGAGATCCCGGCCAGGATCTGTCGACCGGAGGCCAGGGAGGTCTCTACGAGGATGGCAACGTTGCGCATGAGAGGGTGACCGGATTTCTACAATTAATGACCGGAGCCCTCATTGAACAGGGCAGATTAGCTGATAAACTCAAGGGCCCCTTTTTATGACCCCTCTGACCCCGACCCAACCGCATCCCCGAGTGAAAATGTCCCTGGCCGACCTGCAGGAAGAGGTGACCGCGGCTTTTGCGGAGCATCATGGTGGCGCACCGACCGGATTTGTCGCAGCCCCGGGCCGGGTCAATCTCATTGGCGAGCACGTCGACTACAATGATGGAGTGGTGCTGCCCGCGGCGATCGACCGATGGATCTGCGCGGCAGTTCGCTCGCGGACCGATGGGGTGTTCAGTGTGCAAGACGCCGGCCTCGGCATCAGCGAGACCTTTTGCCTCGAAGATCTGGTGCCCTCTGAACGACGCGGTTGGCTGGATTACATCAAGGGCGTTTTGGCCGGATTCGTTCGGCGGGGGGATTCTGTCGCCGGATTCGATCTTACATTCACTTCTACAATCCCAATCGGAGGCGGCCTGAGCAGCAGTGCGGCGCTGGAAGCCGTCATCGCCCTGACCGTATGTTACCTCCAGAATCTCATGGTACCGCGCATGGAGCTCGCGCAGCTCTGCCAGCGTGCGGAGCATGAATTCGCCGGCGTGCCGTGCGGCCTGATGGATCAAGCCGCGGTTCTGCTTAGCCGGTCGGACCACGTGATGTTGCTCGACTGCCAGAGCAACGCCGTGGAATTCCACCCCTGGCACGAGGACGACTGGCGGCTGATGATCATCAATTCGGGGGTCGCGCATTCGCTGGCGTCGGGAGAATACAAACTCCGGCGCGCCTGGTGCACGGAAGCGGCCAAGCGCCTGGGCGTTGACTCCTTGCGGCGCATTGAACCGCGGGATCTGTTAGCTGCTCTTTGCCGGCGGGAGTTAACCGAGGAGATGCGGCGCTGCGTCCGGCACGTTGTGTCGGAGAACGTGCGGACCCGGGAAATGGTGGTATCGCTGGCGCGGGCGGACTACGCCCGTGCCGGCCGATTGCTGCACCTGAGCCACGTATCGCTGCGCGACGACTACCGCGTCAGTTGTGCCGAGCTCGACGAGATCGTCCGGATTGCCGAAGCCGCCGAAGGAGTTGCTGGCTGCCGGATGATGGGCGGAGGATTTGGTGGCTCTGCAATCGCCTTGGTTCAGACGGAGGCAGCGACGGCGGTGCAGCGGGAAATCGAGCTGGGTTACCATGCGAGGTTCTCGCGGTGGCCGGAGATATTCCTCTGCCGGCCCGTGGCTGGTGCCAAAGCGTGGGTTGTCTGACCGGACTTCCCCTGTTATGTCAGACGCGAGTACGCGGCCACACCGGCGACGCAATCCTTTGACCGATGAGTGGGTGCTTTGCTCCCCGCATCGCGCCTCACGTCCCTGGCTCGGGCAGCGCGAATCCGTCCGCACTAGCGCGCGCCCGCGCCACGATCCCGCGTGTTACCTGTGCGCCGGCAACCGACGTGCCTCCGGTGAGCGCAATCCCAATTATTCCGACCCGTTTGTCTTTGAGAATGACTTTCGCGCCCTGCTGGACAATCGCGCCGCCTCCCCGGTCGAGCAGAAGCATTCCCTGCTCGAGCGGAAGGAAACGGATGGAACCTGCCGGGTAATCTGCTTCACGCCCCGCCATGACCTGACCCTGGCGCAAATGACTGTGGCGGAGATCATCCCGGTCATCCGGACCTGGGTGGAGCAGACGAGGGAACTGGGGAGCCGTTACCGCTGGGTGCAGATCTTCGAAAACAAAGGCGAGGCCATGGGTTGTTCCAATCCGCACCCCCACGGCCAGATCTGGGCGATGAACCACACGCCGACCTTGCCCGCCAAGGAAAACCGCTGCCAGGTCGACTATTTCGCGGTGCACGGCCGGAAGCTCCTGCTCGATTATGCCGCCCTGGAGATCGAGCAGGAGGAAAGGGTTGTGTGCCTCAATTCCGACTGGCTGGTTGTGGTGCCGTATTGGGCCACCTGGCCATTCGAGACTCTGCTGCTGCCGCGATTCCCGCTGCCGCGGCTGAGTGAATTGTCCGAAGCCGGGTACGGTGCGCTAGCCGCGATCCTGCAGGAACTCCTGATCCGGTACGACAACCTCTTCGCCTGTGAGTTTCCCTATTCCATGGGCTGGCACGGAGCCCCGTTTACCCCGTCGGCGGCGGAGCCCTGGCAGGCCCACGCCCACTTCTATCCCCCGCTGCTACGGTCAGCCACCGTGCGGAAATTCATGGTGGGATTCGAGATGATGGCCGAGGCGCAGCGGGACATCACACCCGAAGACGCCGCCGCCCAGCTTCGTGAAGTACCGGCTGAACGATTTGTTCAACACTTCTCATGAAAATCCTGATCACCGGCGGAGCCGGCTACATCGGCAGCGTCGCGACCGCCGCGTTCATCCGCCACGGACATGAGGTCGTGGTCTTCGACAACCTGCAGCAGGGTCACCGCGATGCCGTCGTGCCCGAGGCGCGCCTGATCGTGGGCGACCTCGCCGACCCGGTCGCCCTCGAGGGTCTTTTTCGGATATTTCGACCCGAGGTGGTGGTGCACTTTGCCGCCAATTCACTCGTCGGCGAATCGATGGCGTCCCCGTTCCTCTACCTGGGAGACAATGTGGTCAACGCCCTGAATCTGCTGCGCGTGATGGATAAGCACGACGTGCGGCGGATCATCCTCTCATCCACGGCCAATCTCTTTGCCGAGCCGGCACGGGTGCCAATCGCCGAGACCGAGCGGATTGTTCCCGGCAGTCCCTACGGTGAATCAAAATTCATGATCGAGCGACAGCTGCACTGGCTCGCCGTCACTCGCGGGTGGCGCTATGTCTGCCTGCGCTACTTCAATGCGGCCGGGGCGACCGAGCAGCACGGCGAGGATCACGATCCCGAACTACATTTGATACCGCTTATTCTTCAGGTGGCCCTTGGAAAGCGCGAAAGAATCCAGTTGTTCGGCGAGGATTATCCCACAAAGGACGGCACCTGCATTCGCGACTACATCCATGTGGCCGACCTTGCCGAGGCTCACCTCAAAGCCGTGCCTGCGCTCGAGCAGGGGAGCCACTGCTATAATCTCGGCAATGGTCGCGGCTTCTCGGTTCGCGAAGTGATCGAAGCCGCACGTCGGGTGACGGGACATCCGATTCCCGTGGAGGTGCGTCAACGGCGGCCAGGCGATCCGCCGGCCCTGGTCGCGGCCAGTGGGAAGGTCCGTCATGAACTGGGCTGGCAACCGCGATTCACCGACCTGGAGACCATCGTCCAGTCGGCCTGGCGGTGGCACCGCTCCCATCCCCATGGCTATGCACAGTAAGCTGACTTTGGTCCGCTGCAACTCACCCCGAACCTTATGACGTCACACCTCCTGTCACCGCCATTGTCGGTCGTTACTTCGACCTCAGCTATGCCGGACCCAGTGGATTCACTCGTGTCGATTAATTCTGCCTCAACTCCGATCATTCCTCGTATGAAAAGCTCTCTTCCGCTCTTCTATTTCTTCACAAGCGTCACTGCTTTCGCTGCTGATTCTTCCCCCATCACGGTGGCGCTCCAACCCTTTGTCGATCGCCACGAATTAGCCGGCGCCGTCGCAGTTGTCGCGAATAGCACGACAGTTTTGCATGTCGACTCGGTTGGCTACGCCGAAATCGCTTCGCGCCGACCAATGACGGCGGATACGATGTTCTGGATCGCCTCACAGTCGAAACCGATCACCGCCACGGCCCTGATGATGCTGGTGGATGAAGGGAAGGTGAACCTTGACGACCCAGTCGAGAAATATCTCCCCGAATTCCGTTCGCTTCGGATCCTCAAGGTCATAGGCTTGCCAGGTAATGAGACGATGGAGTTTACGCCTCCGGAGAAGAAGCTTCTCGTCCGACATGTGCTGAGCCACACGGGTGGGCTGCCGTTCAGTAGCGCGATCGAGACACCCACCCTAGACCGTTATCCGCTGGCGCTGCGGGTCCGAAGCTATGCGTTGCAGCCCCTCAACGCCGAACCAGGTACCGTGCGTAGCTACAGCAATGCCGGGATCAACATCGCTGGCCGGATCATCGAAGTCGTCAGCGGGATGCCGTATGAAGACTTTCTTCGGCAGCGGATCTTTGAGCCGCTCGGGATGAGAGACACGACATTCTGGCCAAACGAGGAGCAGTCTCGCCGCATTGCAATGGCCTATCGGCCCGCCTTGGATGGACAGGGTTCCCTGCGTCCGCAGCCCACTACGCAGTTGCAGTGGCCGGTGAGCGATCGAAAGCACCGCTACCCGATGCCGGCCGGCGGGCTCTTTTCGACCGCGCGTGATGTGGCACGATTTTGTCAGTTCATCCTCAATCAGGGAATTTGGGAAGGGAAACGCTTTCTCTCGTCCGTCGCGATTAGTGAGATGACATCAAACCAAGTGCTGGACGATGACTGGAGCTACGGTTTGGGCTGGTTCGTCGAAGCGAAGAACGGCCGCATAGGCCACGGAGGAGCGGATGGCACCGCCATGTGGATTTATCCCTCCAAGCACTTGTTCACCGTCTGGATGGTTGCCGGCGCTCAAGGCGAGAGCCGGTCGGCGTTCGAGAAAGCAGTGCCAGAACTGGCACCCCAACCGTGAGCGTTCGCCCGGTTACACGAGACTTCAACGGCTGAGCCCATCCCATCCGCTCCATGCTTCACCTCACGTTTGTCGACTATCTCATAATTACCCTATATTTCGGCTTCGTCATCGGCATCGGTTTGGTGCTGAGGAAGCAACTCAAGACGAGTAGCGACTTCTTCGAGTCCGGCCGCTCGCTGCCGGCGTGGATCTGCGCCCTCGGCTTCATCGGCGCGAATCTCGGCGCCCAGGAGGTGATGGGCATGGCGGCCTCGGGCGCGAAGTATGGCATCGCCACCAGTCACTTTTACTGGGTGGGCGCGATCCCGGCGATGGTCTTCGTCGGGCTCTTCATGATGCCGTTCTATTACGGCTCCAAGGCGCGCTCGGTGCCCGAGTACCTGAAGCTGCGCTTCGACGAGAAGACCCGCACGTTCAACGCGCTCTCGTTCGCGGTCATGACCGTGTTTTCGTCGGGCATCTCGATGTTCGCGCTCGCCAAGCTCCTCAACGCCATCCTCGGCTGGAATTTCGATGCCTGCATCATCTTCTCGAGCCTGATCGTTCTGATCTACATCTACTCCGGCGGCCTGACCTCGGCGATCTACAACGAGGTGCTGCAGTTCTTCCTGATCGTGCTCGGATTCCTGCCGCTCGTGATCCTCGGCCTGCAGGACATCGGCGGCTGGTCCGGCCTCATGCACAACCTTGACGCCTACTCCGCCACCAAGGGCATGCCCGGAGCCTGGAGCCACTCG